>Ga0194135_10000201_pt1 | contig 34392 bp, 27 predicted proteins | sample LitLau_LLRF_2013_FD_134024 | JGI IMG/M metagenome (GOLD analysis project Ga0194135, IMG submission 134024) | Freshwater sediment microbial communities in response to fracking from North America - Little Laurel Run_MetaG_LLRF_2013 (version 2) | ecosystem: Environmental > Aquatic > Freshwater >... | reverse complement strand
ACCCAGACCCTTATATAAATACATATATTTATATATAATTATTATATATTTTGTAATAAAAAATATTATTTTTCTTGGTGCGCTGCCTGCGAAGCTGGCCAGCATCCAGCCAGCTACTGAAGGGAACAAAAGCAAGCTCCTTTAAAAAGAAGCGAGCGTGCTTGCTGCGCTGCGCTGCGCTGCGCTGCGCTGCAAAAATTTAATAAATCTAATTAAGCAACATATAATAAAAGTAAAGACATCATTAAAGCGAATACAATTCATGATGTACTACTAATTTCTATTTATGTAAATAACATATCTATTTCTATAAAGTTTATTTACACCTTTCTCCTTTTGAGATGCTTCTCTTCTTAATAAAGTTTTAATATCTGAATTTAAGAATTTTGCTGCTTCTCTAATACTACTGTGTACAGTAGTTGTATTAGTTTCAAGGTCAGTAATTTCAACTTCTAATCCTTTAACAGGAATGTAATCTCTATTTTTAGCGATCTCTCTGAATTTTTATATATTCTCAGCAGTATGCTTTTTGTTATAGAAAGAGTTATTTGAACCTGTACGATTTTTACTCATAAGATCTTTTACTTCATCGGTATGCTTTCTACCAGTGGCTGAGATTTTCATTTTCTCTATAGATTCAGGACTATGTTTATATCCTTTACTACTACCAGCTATAGGACTAACATTATATTCCGGTTGGATAAGATCTATTCATTTTTGTTCGCACAGAATAACATTTTCAGAGTCACTGTACTCCAAGATATGTAAATTGAAATTACTCATAGTATGTTTATTTAACGATCTAACTATGTATAAACTCTTTCTAGATTCTAAATATCAAGGTTGATAGTAATCACTTATTCTTGAATATAAGGGATCACCACTACCAACATATATTTTATTCTTGATTTTATTTTCTCTAACCCGGAGGGGTAGCATATACTCCTATTTTACCATTATTATCCAAACGTATTTGTGTTCTTTGGTTAATTGGGTCATAATAAGATTTTTCTATGCCTTTTGGCAATCTAGATCCTTTATTAACTTCTTTGCGTAGCCAGAAAAGGATTTAAGAAATAGATTTTTATATAAAAGAAATGTTTTATGTATTAAAACATATGTAGCAAATACTTTATTAAGAGATCTCTCTCTTATTTAGACTATGTCTTATACCTTACATTGTAAGATATGAGGGCACTCGCGGTAGAATTATTGTTAAATACATTACTCATCTACTAGTCTTTGAACGGTTTTAATATATCAAAGTGTATAATATTAAACTTCGCTGCAAATTAACATATTTTATATGTACTTCTTGCAATTCACCCCCTTTAATCTGCGCTATTCGCTATCTAACGCAGTAGCTTCTGAGAAGGCAAAACCTAATATAGAATATGAGAATAATTGGTTTTTTAATGAAGGGTTTCTAGCAACTCCTAAGATTAAACATCCGAATACTACTCCGATTCCTACTCCAGCTCCTAATACACCTACTGTAGCTAATCCTGCTCCTATTATTTTTGATGATTGTAACATAATTTTTTATATAATGTTAAAAATAAAAATCTCGTTAATTGTTGTACTTTTAAGATTAGAAATGTAAATTTCACAAAATAAATAGTTAATTCTGCTATTTTTTAGCATGTTTTTTTTTTCTTTCCTTAGCTTGCGCAAGGAAAAAAAATCAAAGCACGCACTGCGAAGCTACAAAAATATGTTTATGTTAATAACTCGTGCCTGCCCTGCCAAGGGCGACATAATTTTTTTATAAGACCATAAGCCTTATTTATTTTCAATAAATGTATTTATAAATTTTTTTGATTTATAGAAATAATTGTAAGATTGTCTGCTATCTATTTTTAAAGCATTTTTACCTAATTCAAATACAAATCCAGCTGTTATTATACCTATAAAGATAAGTACGATTATTAAACCGTAAATTCCATTTTCATAACTACTAAGACCATAAGGGTATATAACTAATATTTCTAAGTCCAATAATAAATAAACTAAAGCAAAAATAAAGAATTTTACACCGAATTGACTTCTATTTTGTCCAAGGAAACTATGGAAACCACATTCAAATATACTGTACTTTTCTTGATACGTTTGAGTCAAATTTCTCATACCTATAAATTAACACCCAGATTTAGATTAAACTATTGTTTTCTATTTGTATTCATTTTATTACGGATTTTTTTTATTTCATCTAAACCTTCTTTGGTTAAATGTTTTTTATTTTCCATTAATGTTACAACTTTACTAAAATCTGTAAAATCTAAACTTTTATTACCATGTAAAGAATATTTAACGTAAAATGGAATAATAATATCTCTTATGCTAGAAAAATCAGATACTTTAAAATCAATTGTTCCTCTATCATCTAAACTTGTAAAACCACATCCTAAATATTCAATTAAGCTTTTGATTAAAAACTCGTCTCTAAGACTTTGAGTTAAAATAAAACTTAATTTCACTGCTTCACCGAATTTAGATGTTTTAGATTTAAATATTACAACACTAAAGCAACCTTCGGCATCAGTAAATCCTGCTAATCAAAAAGGATCTATATTTTTAGATAATGGAGTTTCAGGTCTTAATACAGGAATAATGTCAGGAAAAGCAATTCTTAATTCATCATTTAAACCATTATTCATAACAGCCTTTAAAGCAACAAGCTCTGATAATCCATCTTTTGTAAGATGACTTTTGCTTTTAATTAAATTATAAGCTAACTTAAATAACATATAATCTGCTTGTTTTTTAGTTTTTAAAGGATATTTATCAAAATGGTTAATTATAATATCTAAACCTTTTAAAGATTCAACACGATATTGTGAAGCATCTTTACCTGTAAGGAAAACATTACCAGTATTAAAAAAGTTTTTAATACTATTTAATAATATTAAGTCTTTTTTATGTAAGCTTATTACAAATCTACATGCTACACGTCAACCTAATTTGTATTTATTATCTTTTATTATTGTTAATATAAAAGAACCTTCACCGTCTGTAAATCCAGTAACGTATGAAGGATCTAGTTTAGATTCTAGCATAGAGAAATTTCTTGTTAAATTTATAGGGTTAGAAGGGATTTTGACCTGATAACTTCTTTCGAAGCCCACTAGAGTACACTTTAACATTGAATTATTTTTTTTATTTAAATATCCAATGTAACTACCGTCTACTCGTTGCTCTTTTACAAATAAAGTGTTACCTTTATCTGACTTAGATCCGCGATAACCTATTAAACTTTCGTATATATTCTGACTTATTACCATACCTGAGTAATTACTTCAGCCACTCATATATTTTCATATATGGCTTGGTACCAGAATCTTTAAGGCGTCCCCGGAGTTTGGCAGTTTTTCCCAAATTATTGATTTCCCTATTCAATTCTTAGGATTATGAGGAGCTAATATGAAATTAAGAAGTAAAAAAACTAAAGCTAAAACAGAAACAAAAATAAAAAGTAATGTTACACTACTCATTTAACAATTAAATAAGATTTGTACCAATATGGTCAATTATGTTAATTATTAATAAAAAAACTATTAATATTTCAATATATTTCTATATTGTTCAGACTATGTCTTTACTACTTTAAGATTTAAAGCTCGCTGTATTTAGAGACTAAGCTCTTTTATCTAAATGAAAGTCGAGGCTCATTAAAGTAGCATTGGATGTTTTATACCTATGATATTTTGTACTCTTACTTATACTTCGTAGTAAAAAAGCCAAGCTCATTATGGTAATTTAGTCGTTGAACGGTTTTAATATCTAAAAAGGTAGAATATTAAACTTCGCTGCAAATTTTCTAGCAGGTGGTAATGCTGCTAAACCTCTTTGCAATTTATCCTATTTTCAATGAATAATACATAAATTTTTATTATGTATATTCTAAAGGGGCAATGTATATACTATAAGCTTATACATTATATAAGAGTTAAATACTAAACTCTATAAGAGTTCATATTTTCTTTTATTTTACGAATTTCCTTTTGTCCTTCCGATGTTAAATGATTTTTTGATTCTATAATTTTAGCAACTTCTGATCAATCATTAAAATCTTTATATTTAACACCTTGAATTTTATATTCATTAAAAAAAGGTATTATTATAGAGTTTATATCATTAAATTTTCTAACAGTAAACGTAACGGCTTTCTGATCTTTATTATGATAATGACAATATCCGCAATCAAAAAAACTAACAAAAGATTTCAATAATTCCATATCTTTATGGTGTTGAGCTACTCTAAAGCTCAGTGATATAGAATCATCCCCTAATATTGAGAAAGATCCTTCTCCTGAGATAAACCCAGCCATCCATTCAGGATGAGGAACTTCCATATTTTCAATTAAAGGTCTTTCTATTGGTTTAAAATTAGGAAAATCATTTTTAACTGCTAAAGGTAAACCTAGATTCATAGAAGCACATATGTTAACAACTTCATCTAAACCGGCTAAATGTTCTTTATTATTTAATTTATTAACAATAAGTTTAAATAATTCAAAATCAGCTCTTTTTTGTGTTATTAAAAAGTACTTATCAAAATGTGATATTATTGCTAACACTTCTTTTAAAGATCTTACTTTATATACACATTCTTTACTAGAAGTATTAATTGAACCTATTTCATTAAAATATGTTTTTATACTCTCTAATAAGGATAAATCTCTTATATCTAGTTTAATTTGAAATGTAGGTCTAACTCTTCATTTATCGTTAGTTTTTTCTAAATGTATCATAAAAGATCCTTCAGCATCCGTAAATCCTGTTATAAATCAAGGATTTATATGTTTATTGTTGTTTTCGATATTTGTCGTATAATTACGATGGAATACTAAGGAATTCGCTCTTATATTATTAATATATTTATTGGATGAAGCTTTGTATATACTTAATTTTCTTTTACCCATGCTTAGCCATTCTTTATTCATAAATATAAATAATAAAATTATAAGTGTTATATTAGATATAACAAAAGCAATAGGGCTTGATATAACTATATTATTATATTTAAAGTTTATATTTTTGATTACTGTTTTATTATTATTCAATACATTACCTTTTAATACTAAATTTTCTAGTAAAGTGTTAACTTTATAATCAGGTAAACTAAAGAACATTTCTTTTATTATACCTAAATAGTAAACTGCACCGATAACACTAGTTAATATAGCTATTAAAGATAAGAACACAAGACCTTTATCTAAAGCAGCACTTAATACCATCTGTTTTCCGAAGAATCCTATTAAAGGAGGTATACCTGCAAATGAGAATATAGTGATAGCTAAACTTAAGGCTAATAAAGGATTTATATGGAAATAACCTTTCAATTGATTTACTAATTGTATTGGAGAATTATTTTTATCCATTAATTCTTCATGTTCTTTGTTTTCACTTGTATAATAGTATAATGAGAAACCTATAGCTATTAATATCATAAAGGCATTTAAATTACTTATAATATATTGAGTTAAGTAGAATATAAGTGCTTGAGTAGATTCGATACTTGATATACCTAAAGCTAAAAGCATAAATCCTACGTGAGAAATAGTACTATAAGCAAATAATCTTTTTATTCTAAATTGAGTTAAACCTACTACTGTACCTATTATTAATGAGAATAAAGAACTTAGTAATAGTATAAATGTTCAGCTCATTTCAGAGAAGCTATTGTTAGTGTAATATACTAATTGTAATAATAAGATAAATATAGAAATTTTAGCTATAAGAGCTACAAAAGTAGTTACTATAGTAGGTATAGCATCGTAAACATCTGGTGATCAGAAATGGAAAGGTGCTGCACTTACTTTAAATAAGAATCCTATAGTAAATATCACTAAAGAAAGATTTATGTAATAAGGTTTGTATCATAAATCTGCAGAACTTATATCGCTTATACTAGTTATAATGTATAAACCATCTAAACTAGTACTTCCTGAGTTAGCGTATATTAAACCTGAACCTAATAAATGAACTGGAGAAATAACTCTATGACCAAGTTATTCCCCCTTTCCCGAACCGTACGTGATAGTTTCCCATCATACGGCTCTCCAAAATTGGCATTAAATTATGATTGTGTATTTTCTTTTAATTTTTTGTGATGATTCATATGACATTTTCTACAGAGAGGGATCTGCTTATGGTTTTTTGTAGCTAGCGCAGCCATAATTTTATCAATTTCGTTTGCCTTTGGATTTAGGTCCTTCATCATACGAACGTGATGCATCTCTACTCTGTAATCTGAGTCACAGACTGAACAAGTTAAACTTTCTAGAGAGGCCTTCGATATACCTTTTGCCTGGGATCTTAAGAATATATCATTTGTTTTTACATTAAAGGCCGCTGTGTTTATCCCTAGTATTATGTTTATAAAACCGTGTTTATCTTTACCTTTCAGATTTTTACCATACTTGGCGTAGATTTCACCTTGAGACTTGGCTTTAAACTTTGCAGTTAATAATCTTGCGCAAGAATTTTTCAAAATATAATGAACTTTTGATGATAGATTATTAAAGTTATCTGCAAAACGGTAGTATTGAATTATACCTCTGTACACGGAATTGTAGAGAAGAATGATAGCATCTTTTGGTACCTGCATTCATATGAATTTAGGATAAGGCACACCATCCTTCATAAAACCGTTTGAAGCCAACTTCTTCGTAACCCTATCTAGCGGTGCTGTTAGACGCATGTTTTTAACATTTCTACTTAATACATTATTTTTTAACGAATAAGTTTCGTGTCCACTACGTTTAATACCAACCGATAAGAATTCAGCTTGTTCTTTACCAGCATTAGTTATTTTAGTTTTCGTCTCCGAAAGGTCCAAATTTAACTCGCTTCTTAAGAATTCTTTTATTCTATTCATTAACTTCACGCAATCCTCTTTCGAACCTCTTACGCCAATTATTCAAGCATCTGCGTATCTGATATACTCCAGTTTCTTAAAATTGGGATCGATGCTCATTTTAGATGGAGTCTGTAGAAGCATCTTGTGGATAGTTAATTTTTCTTCAATAGTTTTGGCTCTCTCCTTACGTCTGGCTAATTTTTTGTATAAAGGGTCAATAGTAGCTTTTGTTCCTATATCAAATTCACTTTTTAAATTTAATACAAATGTATCAAGTTTATCTAAGTAAATATTAGCCAATATAGGGCTTACTATGGAACCTTGAGGTGTACCAGCTACTGAGTGTGAATATCTACTGAATTCCATATAACCGGCCTTCAACGCTTTACGTATTAGATCCAAGAATCTTTGATCCTTGATTCTTTCGCTCAGAATATTCATCAGCTTATTGTGATCTATAGTATCGAAACATTTTGATATGTCTCCTTCTATAAATCATTTTGCCATAACAAACTTCTGTCTCAATGTTCTAAGAGCAGTGTGACAGCTTTTGTTAGGTCTAAAACCGTGGCTACATTCGTTGAAGTTAGGTTCATAGATAGCCTCCAGGATCATTCTAATACATTCTTGTACTAATTTATCTCTTGGAGGGGCAATTGTTAAGGGACGTTTATCACCATTAGCTTTAGGAATATAAACTCTTCTTCCTGCCTTTGTCCCTTGGCCAAAGGCCAAGAGGGGGAGGAATTTAAAAGTTCCATTCTTTAAGCTTTCGATGATCTCCTCAATAACCTCTTCTGATAGTCCGTCTAAGGTTGTAGGATTTATTCCCGGTGTCATATTACCTGGTTTACTTTTTAATTTATGATATGCAGCATAATACATCTCTTTATCATAAAGAAGTCTATATAATTTATCTTGAACAACAAAATCTTTGTTAGAAATACACAATTCATTAATTTTCTGTAGTTTTCCTGCGAAGCTGCCGTCAGTTGATACTGTACTGGAACTTCCAGCGACAGTGGAAAATTTACAGACACCCATTCCTGGAACCCTTCCCGCGAACGGTACTACGATTCCTCTGTTACCATGGCTCTTTAGAGCTGTAGGCAATCCCTTAGTTCCCTTTGTTATTTTTACTTCTTCCTTAGAGTCCCAACTCTTTACGTTATGAATACTTATTGTATCCTGGTTGCAGTTGATCCATAGTACAATTCTTCATTTCAAAATCGAACTCAATGCATATATCCTATCCCAGACATGATATAGCCCTCTTGATGAGGCACCTAGTAAATTGGATTCAAGCAGTATAGCCTTACTCATAGAAGAATCGGCTCGATGAACTATTGGATGTATCTGGTTTCATCCTGTTTCACCTTTAGACAGAGATGCTAAGTTCAATGTCGGGTTTTCCCCTCCACCTAACTCTGTTGCCGGAAATATGTATGGATAATATCTAAGTCTCAGTGACTCATAATAACAAACGACGCAAAGGCGCACAATGAAACAAGAACTTAATCCTCCTAATAAGAAGTACATTAATCCTCCTGTAGTTGATAATTCTGAATTTCTATATATAGTACTTAATATGTATAAACCATAACTTTGTAATTCTATAGCAAGGAAAATAGAAACTAAATCATTAGTTGACATTAAGAATATAGCACCTGTAATTATAAATAATAATATTAACGTGGCTCAATGGATTTATCATACAAATTCTAATTGATAATCTTAATAGTCTTAAATCCTTAGACTATAACGATTAATTATAATCTAGTTGGATTAAGTAAATAAGATAATCTACTGTTCTTTATTATACATTGCATCTTTAATATCTTTTATTAATTTCACACCTGAAGGTGTTAAATGTGCTTTACTTTCTATTAAAATGGATGCTTTTTTAAATATCTCAAAATCTAATAACTTTACTCCAAATAGAGTATGTTTAGATAAAAGAGGTATCAACTTTTGATTTATGTCCACTGACTTAGTAATAATTAATTCCGCTGTTTCACGTGAATTATGTTTTCTTACTATTCCACACCCCAAGTAATCAGCAATTCTTTCTAGTAAACCTAGATCTTTAATATGTTGACTTAAACTAAAGATTAGACTTACTGCATATCCAGCTTTTCTATCTTTATTGGGATAGAGAGAAATAAAGAAAGATGCTTCAGCTGTTATGAATCCGGCTAATCAGTCTGGGTTTAAAGTAGAAGCTATCTTAAACTCTGGAACAGCCGCAGGTTTTAGATCAGGGTATTCATTTTCTACTACCTTAGGTAATCCTTTATTTAAATTAGCTCTTAGAGAGAAGATTTTTAATAAACCTGGTAAGGAGTTATGTTCTCCTTTCTCCATAAGAAGAAGTATTCTCTTAAATATTAAGTAGTCTTTCAACTTAAGAGATGATAAAGGATACTTATCAAAGTGTGGTAAAACATGTTTTATTAAATCTTTTGTTGAACCTATCGTAAAATAGACTATTCCTCTTTTACTTGTATAGATTTTACCTACGCTAAAGAAAGCTTTAAATTGAGCTAAAATGTCTAAATCTTTTATATCTAGCCCTATAGTAAATATAGGTTGAATTTTTCAACCTGTACCTGATTTCTTTTTAGCAATAGAAACAGAGAATGAACCATCTCCATCTGTAAATCCTGTTATAGATCAAGGATTTAAGTTAAAACTTTCCTTATTAATAGAAGATAATTGAGATCCAAGATTAATACTTGAATCTTTAGTTGTATAATAACGTTTAATTAAAATTTGGTTAGAAGGGATTCCATATCAGGTAATTCTTTCGAACCCTCTAAGAGTATACCTTAACATTGGGTAAGTTACTCCCCCAATGCAACTGCCGTCTACTCGTTGCTCTTTTACAACAGTATTTTTAAGTACTGTTGACTTAGATCCGCGATTACCCATTCCTTTTTCAAGAATCTTTTGACTTATTACCGTACATGAGTAATTAATTCATCCACCTTGGAAAAATTCAACCAGATTTGGTACCAAAAGCTTTAGGGCTTCCCCGGAATTTGACAGTTTATCCCATAATATAGACAACTTCCCACGTTGTTGCTCAGGATATTCGGGGTGAAGAAATTGTTCACTTTTTAATCCTATTAAATTACTTCATCCAGCAAAACTAAGTGAGCCTACTGATGTAGTTTTATTCAATCTAACAGGGATATAAGTAGACATGTATCTTCTACCCGTGTTCATACCATTTTTAATTAGTTTAAATTTAGTATAACCATCTTTAGTTAGATGTATTTTTTCTTTCATTAAATCACAAGCGGATTTAAAGTCTTTATAATCTAAAGCTTTAGCTCCATGTATTCCATATTTGTCTAATAAAGGTATAACAATTTCCTGTATATCTTTAAAAGCATTAATAGATAATTCTATACTATTACCTGAACCTGACGATGTTACTACACCTGTACTAAAGAAATCACGTAGTTTATATATTAGCTCTAAATCCCTTGTATCTTGACATATAGAGACTCTAACACTTACTCTATAACCTGCACTAAGTTTATCATTGTCTGACACAAAAACTGAGAAGTTACCTTCAGCAGATATAAATCCTGTAACTCAGTTGGGATCTAATTGATCAGCTAATTGAACTTCTGGTCTTTTTACAGGTTTAACGTTTGGAAATGCTTCGGCTAATGATTCAGGTAAACCTTTATTTAGTGAAGCTTTTAGTGCGATTACTTTTAATAAACCTTCTTCAGTTAAATGTTCTTTATTACTCAAAAGTAAAACTATTTCCTTGAATAGTAAATAGTCTGATTTTTTTTGAGTTATTAAAGGGTATGCATCAAAGTGAGGAATTACATAGTTTAATATGTCTTTTGTAGAACTTATTACATAATCAACGGACATTCCACTATTTCTAACGTAAATGTTACCTTTCCCGTTAAAGAATTGTTGAATTTCTTCCAGTAAAGCTTTATCTTTAATGTGTAATCCTATAGTAAATACAGGTTGTATTTTATAAGGGGAATTTCCTGTACTGTTTTTAGAAAATAATACTGAGAAAGAAGCATCCCCGTCTGTAAACCCTGTTACAAAATTAGGGTTTAACCCTTCAAATCTAGCAGTACTCATTTTTCTAGTGAAAGCACCATTTATTATTTTGAATTGTTCTCCCATTTTATTTATAATTTTAGTATTATAATATACAAATTTATATAATACTAAATCTTTTAAAGATGAATATTCTGATACTCACACTTTTCTAGGATAGAAACTAGTTAATGTTAATATTAATATACTTACTATAAATAAGAAAATATGGAATATTTGTGTAATATTTGTAATTAACAATAAACCTCCATGTAGACCTATACCTTTAGTTACTACAGTTAAAGAGGATATATCATTTAAAATACAATAAATTAATATTAATATCGCAATTCTATTATATAGAATTGATATATCACGTCTTACATTGACGGCGTTAGAAAGTAAAAGAGATAAAATAGATATTATTATCATTGGATAAATTATATTATATTATGTGTTGTAGGTATGTATATTTCAACAGCCTGAGGAGGGAATCGAACTCTCATCTTTAATGTATGAAATTAAGGTTTTAACCGTTAAACTACTTAGGCTTTTAATCCTTTTTATGCTGGGTTGGTGAAACCTACCCTGCACGGATTAAGATTAAAAATACTCATTTTAAAAGACTATTTTTATAAATCTAATTATTAAATAAATACCTTTATATAAATTACCGCTCTTAACATAAGATTTTAAAGTTGAATGATCAGTATTTAAAGCATTAGCTGCATCACGTAAGGAACTATATTTTATCATAGATTTAGTTTCTTTATTGATTACAATTGTAATATGTCCTTTTTTTGCTAACGAAGTATGCAGCCAAGCTAACATTAGCTATAGCTTCAGGACTTCTTTTAAGATTCTTTAGTTTTAATAACAGGTGAATGTTTATGCGAAGCATCCAAAACTAGAACCAGCTACTAGTAATATATTATATTCAGGTTTAATATTATTTATATAGTATTGTAGGCATGCTTCGCGAGAAGTATGCCTACTCATTCAATTAACTCATTAACATCACAATATTTCAATATAATAAAATAAAAATTATTATAACCATACTTTAATAAAGCTCTATAAATAAGACTTTTTGATGGGTACCCATCAAAATTTATTTTTCGGTTTTAACCCCCTAACCCCCCTGCTGGGTACCCAAAGCTAGGGGGGTACGGATAAAAACCAAAGGGCTGCTTACAAAGTATGCATGCAAGCCTGCATGCTTCGCGAGAAGTATGCATGGCTAGATATTTATTAGATAAATAACAATATAATCTAGTATAACAGCACTTCCTACATATAATTTTTGGTTAATTAAATTATTTCAACAATATATACACGATCTATCTTTGTTTTCTTTATAAATCTGCATTCTGGAATTGTAAACATCAGAATAAGATTTTTCACGCTGGGTTGGTGAAACCTACCCTGCATTCAAATTTATTTATTCTATGCATATTTTATAAGTTTTTATATATAAAAAAGAGACAAATTCTCTTTTATGGGAGGATACCCTGACTCGAACAGGGAACTTACTGTGCCACATACAGTCGCTCTACCGATTGAACTATATCTTCCTTTTATTAGCGAAGCATGGAGTGATTCGAACACTCAATAGTAAATACCAAAAATTTATGACTTACCTATTAGTGTCCGTGTCATATAACATTATATAAATATAGATAATTATTTACCCCTTAAACTACCCTTCCGCTCCCCTAATAAAAATTATCTGTGCTGCTGTTTTTACCAAAAGGTGTGCCTGCGAAGCTGGCGTCCAAAAGGCTGCTGCTGGTTGGTGAAACCTAACCTGCAAGCATGCAAGCACTAAAATAGAATAGAAAATTCTATCTCTGCTGCTAGTTAACAAAAAAATATGCATAGTTATATCGATTACATAGGCTTATGTTGAAGTGGTTATCAATATCTTATTTTTTTATAGATCCACTTCCGCTAGAGCCACATTACATTTCCATCTTATTAATTTTAGTTATTATCCTGTAGAGGTTTTACTAAATATCTTTTCTTTATTAATCTGTGCGCAAGCTATCCTTTTTTTCCTCTAAATCTTTTAACGCTTTTCGAACGGCTGTTTCTGAACAACCCATAAAACGACCAGCTTCATTAATAGAATTAAAAACATTAGTTTCATTACTTAATGTATCCAAAACTTTTACTTTACGAGCTTTTAATAAACTATTTTTCAATAATCTTTCTAGGTGTTCTTGGCTTGAATTATGTATTCTTAAACGTTCTTGTTGCTCAGCGCTTGAATTATGAGAATTTAAACGTTCAATATGCTCTTGAGTTTTAGAAAAAATTTTTAATTTCTCAATAGTCTCAGGACTACTCTTGTAACCATGCCTTGAACCTGCCGCAGGTAAAATATTATATTCTGGTTTTAATAAATCTATATAATATTGTTCCCTGGATATTACTTCAGATGATGGAACATATTCTATAATTTCCTGGCTGGGTTGGTGAAACCTACCCTGCACACCCCGCAGGGGGGTACTAAAATTAGAATAACCATACTTTAATAAAGCACTAGAAATTTTACTTTTAGCCCTTAGAATAGAAGATTCTAAGGCATTTATAGAATAGTATACTCTAAATCTTTTTTCTAAATTTACACTACTTCCAATATAACTTTTACCGTTAACCTGGTTCATTCATCTATATATTCCGGATTTGTGTTTATTTTCTTTTAAAGTTAATAACTTATCTGTATCTGCATTTTTATAGATTTTCTGCGGTACAACTATTGCTGAGTTAGAATAATTTATTACCCCACCTGGTAGAGTGTGCATACTTCGTAAGCACACAAAAAAGAGGTATAGAGCAAATATACAGCAAAACTAGATTTAATGTTACAAGGGCCGGGTTTGTATCTATTACTTATTTTGGGTAACCTGTCATTATTTATCATACCACTGACTGGGCATGCTCCGCGAGCCCTACAAAAAAGATAGCAAAAATATGGACGCCAGCTTCGCAGGCACAATTTAACAATATAACTCCATGTAGACCTATACCTTTAGTTACTACAGTTAAAGAGAATATATAATTAAAAATAATATAAATTAATATTAATATCGCAATTCTATTATATAGAATTGATATATCACGTCTTACATTGACGGTGTTAGAAATTAAAAATTGTAAAATTAATTGTTTTTTCATTGTTTTTTCATTGTTTTTAAGTTTCCACAAAAGGGATTATGCTGAAGTGATTCGAACACTCACTGTTAAACACCAAAAATTTATGACCTACCTGATTAGTCTACAGCATATTTTATATTGATTTTTAACTCTAAAAAGTAAAAATAATCAAATGTTGATTTCTACGCACGCACGCACCCAAAGGGGACGTATATTAATTAATATTTTATTCTTATCAGCTTAATAATTAAATACGTATTTTTTGTGCGTGCTTCCTTGCTGGCATGCAGGGTAGGTTTCACCAACCCAGCAGCAGCAGTAGCAAGCAAGATATATTTTTATCCATACAATATTCTAAGCCTGCATGAGTAACATTTAAGTCTTTGGCCGCAGCACTAAAGATTTATATGTTTTTATAGAATTATTTTTTTTATTAATAACTATAATCATATTTCTACGCGGAGCGACGATAATTCTTTAGCTGATCTTAACTTGGATAAAGAGCTAGGCTTATAGTTTTTGAATTTGGCTATAGTAAGAGATCTTTGCTTATGTCCTAATGTTGACCCAGCCGTTTTTAATATATTATATTCAGGATTTAATAAATCTATATAATATTGTAGGCATGCTTCGCGAGAAGTAAGCCTACTCATTTAATTAATTTCACAATATTTTAATATATCTAGTCTAAAATTCTCGTAATTATACTTTATCAATGCTTTATATATAATACTGTCGTGTTTTGATAAATTGTTAATCATATGATTATTAGACAAGTATCCGTAAAATCTACTTGTTAAATTAATAGAACTTCCTATATAACTTTTATTATCTATTAAATTAAATCGTGCCCTCTCCTAATTTCATGCTTGCTTACGAAGTATGCAGCAGGCCAGATAAATACCAGGTTTATTCTTATTATCTTCCCCCTGCCAGCTTCGCAGGCAGGCCTGCTTCGCAGGCACAGGACCGAGTCCGGGGATGAGTATAAGGTTCACCTATAGTTAAAAATGAGACACGCCCTAATGGAAGGAGAAATATCTTGGTTAGTAATAAATATTAATATTAATTTTGTTAATATTTAATTATTGTTGATTTGATTTATGCGGAATTAATAGAGGAAGTTATTAAAATTAGGATGTAATCAAGTAGTTAGGCTGCGAAGCATAGCCTAAACGGTTCAATTCTTAATCTATAATGAAAATCCTTTATTGATTTAGCTATGTATTGCTTCATACAGAAGTGGTATATATTCTCTTTCTAATAGGTAAAATATTATATTATAGGGTAAGATATTTTATCTTTAATTTTAATTATAATTGTAAAAGATTAATTTTGTGCCTGCTGCTTCCTAGCATACTTCTCGCGAAGCATGCAGGAGAAGCAAGCCAGCTGGCCGCCTATAAAATTACTAGATTGAAGCAAGTATTACTTTTATTGACGGCCTCTTAATTTTTACTTTTATAGCGTTGTATAATATTAATAGTAGATCCTAATAATAATTTTTATTCATTTTTCTAGTGCATACTTCTCGCTGGTTGGTGAAACCTAACCTGCATGCATGCAAGAAATTTTATAAAGATATACGCTTAGTAATAAAGCGTATTATCTACAATGTAGTCTTACTCATCTAAATTATACCAATTATATTAGTTTTATAACAAAATAATCGGATGGTTACAGATAGCAAGACTTGAACTTGCACGGTATTTAAATCCCTGCTTTGCAGGCCTAAACCAAAGTCTGTCTCCCATTCCAGCACATCTGCTTATAATAAATTGTATAATTTATTATAATTTAGGACTTTATATTTTAGACTACCTAATATATTATAACTATATCTTATACTATATCATATTTTTTAATTTAATTTTATTCGTATTAGTCTACTTTTTCATGCATGCTTCGCGAGCGTGAAATTATTAATACAGCAAATCTTTTAAACTCAATAAATTCATCAACGTCTAAACTTTCATTAGTTTTTATTATTATTTTACCACGCAAAGCATGCATTATAAACATCAAAAAGATAATCATTTAAGAGCGCCCCGCATTGCATCAAAATCCTCTTTATTAAATAAATCAGTGCCCCCCTAGCATGCTGGCTTCGCAGCCAGCAGGAGGGCCAGAAATACATGATAACCTTTATACTTATAATTACGGTTTAAAATCAGATAAGCTAGTAAATATTTAAACATTTCATCATCTGGATTAGTATCAAAAGCATCACCTAAACCTAAATTAACAATATTTTTAAGAGGCCCTATATTTTCATCATTAGTATGTAAATATAAACAATATTCTAATTTATAAGTAAAAGATTTATCCAAAGCTCTTGCTTCACACAACACATCCTTTAATACTTGCATAAACTTATCACGATCATTAATAGAAGATAAAATATGCATACTTGTATATATATAATTATTTATAGTAGAATATGAACGTTTAGATACTATAGTACTCCCAACATTAAAATTAGATAATGTATAATAATATTTGTTGGGGCGTACTTCTCGCGAAGCATGCCCACGGCTGGGTTGGTGAAACCTACCCTGCAAGCAGACAAGGATATCCTTTTAAACATTTAACACATAAATCACTACGATGAGGTATATGTTTATTTATACCACCTTTTAAATTATTATAACTAATTATCTTAACATTGCTATTTTTACTAGAACAATTTTTACATTTTTCTCCTAAAAAATCTTTATTCTCAAGTTTAGCTCGCCTGCCTCGCTGCTTCTCCTGCATGCTTCGCGAGAAGTATGCTAGGAAGCAGGAGGAGAAAATGCTAAATTATTAATTTTGTCTTGATTATTTTTACAAAAATCTAAAGATATTCAAGTATAAGCACTACTTCAACTATTTTTACGTGCCTGCGAAGCTGGCGTCAAACATTTTCACTTACCTAAATTTTTAGAATATCAAATACCAGTGTCTTCGTCATAATAACAAATAGATTTTCTAGGAATATTGTATTTGAAATTTTCTAGCTTACCTACGAAGTTGGTACGCACTCGTAGAAGAAAAATATCTTCTATTACTGTTATTAATATTATTTCTACACGTCACCCCTCCTTGGCTGCTGGTGAAACCTGCCAGCCAGAAGCTAGGAAGGGGTATGAGTGGATAAAAATAATCAAGATATATAGTAGAAAAAATAGTATCTACACCTTTGTGTAGCTCCGCTGCCTCGCTGCTTCTCCTGCATGCTTCGCGAGAAGTATGCAAGGAAGCAGTAGGAGGACACTAAGTATTTATTTTTATTATAAAATATTTTTCATATTAATTTCATAGCTTTTTTAAAACATATATATAAAAAAATCTCGTTAATTGTTGTACTTTTAAGATTAGAAATAGAAATTTCACCAAAGAAATAAAAAATTCTATCTCATTCTTTTCCTCGTGTACTTATATACTTACATGTAAATATATTTAAGGTAAACCCGACTTGAACGGGTAAGATATTACTATCCAATAGACCTAAACTATTTATGTCTGCCAATTCCATCATTACCCTACGTATCACTATAAATATAATATAATATAATATAACTATATAGTTACATTGTAATAATAGCAATTCTCTATTTTCTATAGTAGGACTTGTAGGATTCGAACCTACATTTTAATGATTAAAAGTCATACGCATTCACCATTATACTAAAGCCCCTGCCCTAATCCCCCCCCAGAGGGGGGGGGATACGGTAAGACTTGAACTTACATTTTAGTGATGTAAGTCTATTTATTTAATTATTTTATATGCCCATGGCAAGACTCGAACTTACAACAAAAATAGCTTCAGTATTTCACTCTACCAATTGAGTTACATGAGCTTGTAGATACTAAGTATATATCTTTAATTATTTTATTTAATTTTTTATATCTAACTAATGTTGATATTCCTACATTTAAAAATTAGTGGGCTTACGAAGTACGCCCACTGCTTCTTTATTACCTAAAAATACTATCTCCTTATTTAATACTGTGTCTAGAACTTTAACTTGAGTAGATCTATTTATTGACATTTTTAACAGGCTTTCAGCGGAATGCTTTTTACCATAAAGAGAAGTTTCTTCACCTTTACGTAATGCAGCTATTTCACTCATCTTTAATTTAGCCTCTTCTGTATGTTTACGTCCCAGAGACTTTAACCCTATCTTTAATTTAGACTCTTCTGTATGTTTAACCCCTTCTGCTTGCAGGGTAGGTTTCACCAACCCAGCAGCAGAGAATAAGCTATTTTTAATATATTATACTCAGGTTGCAATAAATCAATATAATATTGCTCTCTTTCTATTAAGGCACTTATATCACAATATTCTAGAATATCTATACTAAAATTTTCTGCATAGCAGCCGTATTTTAGTATGGCACTGTAAATAGCACTAGATCCTTCTGCTAGTTTACGCTCAATAGAATTTGTAGAATAATAAATGCTAAATCTACCTCTAATTGATTTAGCTGAACCTACATAACTTTTCTTTGTAATTAAATTATTTCGTATCCCCTCGTACCCCCCCCCTGCGGGGGTGAAGGGGATTAGGTATATACCTGATTTTTTATTATTATCCTTATAAAGAATAAACTTGTCCCTTTCTGCATTAGAATAGGTTTTTATGGGAACTATGCTATTTTGCATTTGTATCATTTTAATTGTGCCAAGATGGCACCCATGCTTAGTCTAGAGAATCAAGTACTTAGTGTACTGTGACGGGATAAATTTATACTTATTTTATATATGTAAGTATAATTGAAGTTTATAACTCTGAATGTATTTAACAATAAACCTCCATGTAGACCTATACCTTTAGTTACTACAGTTAAAGAGAATAAACCATTTAAAATACAAATTAATAATAATATTGCAACTCTATTAAATAGAGTTAATATATCACGTCTTAGTATGATGGCGTTAGAAAATAAAACTAATAAAGAAAGTAATCTTGTCATTGTTTGTATTAATATGTGTTGCTGTAACATAAAGCTTTTCAACTACCTAAGAAAAGACTCGAACTCCTATATTTAACAGTATAAACTATTAAATGTTTTTACCTATTATACTGCTTAGGTTTGTACAACTAACATACTCTTTATGTTTTTGCCTTCAACGTTCTGCAGCTTCGCAGACCAATTGAGCTTCACGAGCTTATTTGGAGATATCAGGATCCGACCCCGAATTAACGATATGCAAAATCGCAGTTTTACCAATTAAACTATATCCCCTATTATTATTTTAATTTTGTTATGTTTTACTAGGACAATGATTTTGCAATAATTAACTAAACCATTAGTGGTGCTTCTAATCGCAGATATGAAAAAGTCCACCAACCCCCCCCTGTTATTTCTAACTAAAATGCGGTATTAGTTGCTATGCGACGACCCCATAGGCCCTAACACTACATCTAGTGAAGGAACTAGTTCCATCGAAGGCAACCGGTTAACGCCGGCTCACTCTAATTTTAAAAATAAGAGGACTGGTCCGTCTCCTGTACAATTAGGAGACATTCCAGCACCAGCCCGTAGCTCCAAGGGAGTTACCCGAACAGTGTTATTTCATAATGCTGAAGGTCTCGTTCAACATCCAATATTTAAAGGATATCTCCGGCTAGTAAGAGAGATCCTTTGCATAAGGTAGCAATAACAGGTTCACCGTGACGTTACAGATCGTCGTTAATATAACCTGGGGGGGTCCACAGTCCCAGCATGCTGGCTTCGCAGCCAGCAGGAATATATAGGACTTGGATTCCCTTTATATATTTACCTGCTGCTGAGGAGTGACTCGAACACCCTACCCCGCAGGGTTAGTCTGGATTATTATAAGAGTAAATAGGTTTAATAATATTTGTATTTTTTAAATTCATAGTAACAATAATAAGAATACAGTTTCTTACATTTATTTAAATTATCCGAAGAAGGACTTGAACCTTCAAGACCGAAGCCTACAAAGCTTAAGTTTGTTGTGTTTGCCAATTTCACCATTCGGACTATGATCACTGTCTACCGATTCCAGCACTCAGGCAATTTAGGGCTAAAGTGACTTGAACACTTATAAATTGTACATAAAGGAAAAAAGATCATGGTTTAAGGCTGAAGTGATTCGAACACTTGATATCACTGTTATGAGCAGCGCACTTTACCAACTAAGTTACAGCCTCTTTTATTTGTATTGATGCAAATAAATAATATATATTATTATAAATATAAAATATTAAATTAAGTTAAGATTTTGTGTTGCTGTAAAGCAAGCATGAGTGCGTACCAACTTCGTAGGTAAGCTAGAAAAATTCTTTATTGTTATAACTAATAGGTGAATTAGTTTTCATTCTTTTGAATACTGTGTGTGTACTAACACCTAAGAATTCGTGGGCTTACGAAGTACGCCCTACACATTTATTCATAGAATCAAAAGTTTCAAAAACACGCGAAGCATCCTTCTTGATCTCTAAGTTCCACTTTAGTCTTTGTTCTACTTGAGTGGTATTTATTTAACGATTTAATGAAGATTCTACCTTCTCTTATTTCGTAGTTAGAAGGTCCTTTCAATAATCTCGTTACTTCTGATAGAATAAGGTTTCTTTCTACAGGTTTAACACCTGTACCTGATAATCTATTCTCATTCATTTGACTTAAGATAAGTTCTATCATTTCTACTCCTTCTGGTAGATAATGTAACCCTAATTTTTTGGTAGCTTGCTGGTTTCACCAACCCTATAGATTTTCAATCTAAATAATCTAGTTCTTTTTTAGTAGCTACGCGGCTTCTAATCGCAGATATGAAAAATAAGAGAGTCAAAATATGGAATAAGTATATTTTCTATGTATGCGAAGCGTCCTTGTCTTTAACAATTAAAACGTAAACAAGCTCGGTTGAGTAATTTCTACTAGATTTTGTAATGTAAATAAAATTTCTGTTTTCGTCTTGAACTTTTGTATGTGCAGTTGTTGAAGTATTTTTATGCCTGCGAAGCTGGCGTCCAAATTAAGCAAGTAGCTTTGAATTGCCTCCATTAAAGCTAAATTACCTTTCTGTCCAAGAGCAAAGGTTAAAATTAAACCTTTTTTGGTAGCTTGCGCACACAAAAACTACCATCTCCCTCCGTGCAGCATACTGGCTTCGCAGCCAGCAGGAGAGCTAGAAACCAAGTAACCAGTTATCGGTTATATGTATTTTATGTGATTTTTCCTTCGCTGGTTGGTTGGCTGCGAAGCCAGCATCCCACACGCACGCTGGTTGGTGAAACCTAACCTGCATGCATCAAAATTAGTTCTCTTTCTATTCATACTATCTTTAAGCATACTTATTTCTTTAGCTAGCTCAGGTGTTTTACTACTTGATGAAATATAAAGTTCGTAAGCTCTACGGAAAGCTAAGAAATCCAGATGTTTTTAGCTGGCATGCTTCGCGAGAAGTATGCAGCACGAATTTAAAGGGTATTTAGTGAAAATTTCTAAAATAAATTGTATTTCCTTTTGAGATGTTACTTTATAGTAAGCTACTGACCCCTCAGTGGTTACATTCCCTACGCCGCCTAAAGAGTTTCTAATAAAATTTAGTGAATTTATATCATCAATATGTAATTTGATTAAAAATCTAAAAGCGAAAGTATTATCAGATTTAGCTACCAAGAAGCAACCCTCTATTTATTTAGTCGGTATGCGAAGCGTCCTCTTAATCATTCAATGAAATCATAGGATAAAACAATTTGTTCACCTCCTGTATTCCCCTCGCTTTGGGTACCCAGCAGGGGGATTAGGTAGACGAAGTATAATAAATTGTGGGCGCCAGCTTCGCAGGCATGAATTTTCTATGTTTCTACAAGAAGTAGTTGAATGAATAAATCTATTTTCGTATCTTGCTAGCCCAGGGTTAGGGCTACACAAAAATAATGGGTATTTAGCCCATAAGCTGTAATGTGTTAATAGTGTTTGACTATTTGTATAGTTTGTTTTCATTTTCTAGCTTGCTAGCCTGACCCGAAGGGTACGGCTACACGTATATTTTTTTACGCGTTGTTCACTCGCTATGTAACTTGCTTGTCGTATAACCTTGCTCATACCAGGGCTCACACCGCTATACTTTGTAAGGACTTCTTCTATGAAATAGGCAAGCCGTTATTTCTAATTATACCCACTGTTACCTTTAGTGTTGATTATATAACCCGAAATAAAGGTCACACGGTTCTGTCCTCCCCGCCTTGAGTACCTTCCCAAGGTTAAAGCTGATTAGGTCCCAGCTGAAGATTTTTCCTGTTTGGAATCTTACTCGGTATATGTGTGCACTATACCGTCCGTTATACTCGTGTATATTCGAGCTTTCCTTCCTCCTTTTACTTCCTGATTAACTTAAGTCAAGGTGGTTCGCGTAAGTCCTCCCGTCTTTTGGTTGTTAAAAGAGAAACCAAATTCGACAGTACCGATATTTTTTTTCTCTTTACTACCATGTCTAACCTTGTAATCGGAGGCTGGAGGGGGTGTATTATTATTACTGTTATGAGCAGTATGCTTTACCGATTAAGCTATAACCCTTTATACAAAACAATAGTTACACTATTTATATAACAATGGTTTTTGGTAGGCTACTTCGTAAGCCTACACTAAAAGATATAAAAGTGAACTATCAATATAAGATTGTTAAATCATATAATAATATAAATATTCATTTAATATATTATATTAAGTTAAAAACGCGGATACAGGACTTGCACCTATATCTTTCGGGCATGAGCCGAATATGTTTCTATTACACTAACCCGCTTAGACTAGGCAGGATTCGAACCTGCGATGATAGCATCGAAAGAGCTATGTCGTAACCACTTGACTACTAATCCTAATTAGCTCACTGCAAGTATCGCACTTGCTAGTTTCGCTAATATTAATTCCTGTAAATACGGAATTCTAATTTGATTCTACAAATTTAAGATAAACTAATTTACCCTTAAATAAAAAACGTGTATTTTTTTGTACTCTAATCCGAGTAGTCTGAGGTAGTACATCTAAAAATTTTGCACTTTCAGCTATAGAAGTAAATGTATTCATAATATCTTCACTAGTAGCATCTAATAATTGAACCATTTTGGAAGTAGGTGAACCTTTAAATCTGTTTAAAGATTTTATAAAAATTCTACCATCCTTAATTTCGTAATTTGATGGTTCACTTAATAGTTTAGCAATATCCACTTGAAGAAGATCTCTATCAACTTTTGGTACCTTTGAAGTAGATAAACGATTGTTGTTCATTTGACTTAAAATACGCTTTATTAAAACTTCACCTTCTTGAAGATAATTAAGCCCTTTTTTATGCTGGGTTGGTGAAACCTACCCTGCGTCGATAAAATATAGCCTTTCAATCATCATAATCTCAAAACTTCTTACTCTCAAAACTTCTTACTCTGTCATGTAAGAGAATCAAAGAAAGGTATTAAAACAAATTCTATATAACTCCTACTTGCTTGCTGGTGAAACCTGCACGCACGAACAATTAAATTGAAAATTCCTCTAGAATCAGAATTAATCTTAACTCAGTTCTCATTATCAATCGCACTGTTCAGCTGTTCTAATGGTACTAAGTTATACAAGAATTCTTGGATCGCCAACATTAAAGCTTCATTTCCTTTTTGACTAATACTAAAGACTAGGCTTTTATTTGTTGGGGCGTACTTCGTAAGCCCACGCTGCTGGGTTGGTGAAACCTACCCTGCATGCATGCAGGCAGGCACTAAAATAAAATGAACCCTCACCTTCAACAAACCCAAGCAATCAATAATTGCTAATATTATAGTGATTCGATGGCATAGTAAAATCTGTTCTTTGTTTGTTCATACTCTCTTTAAGAGATTTTATCTCAGATTTTAACTCTTTACGTGCTCCCTGGCTATTATTTTATACAAAAAGCAGGAAAGCTTGTTCAAAAGCTATGAAATTAAGATGTTTGGTTGTATTTAAATTGAATTTTGGCTAGGCGTACTTCTCGCGAAGCATGCCTACAGCACAAAAATTGCCAAAATAATTTCAATTTCACGTTGCGCTAGGCGTACTTCGTAAGCCTACTAACCTCATAAGCAACTTCTGATGTTTTGGTATTAACCCTTACATTTCCTATATGCAGAGTATTTTTAATAAATTCTAAGCAGGCTAAACCATCGAGATGTAAAGTAATTCTAAAAATAAATTTAAAATTATGATCCTTTGTTAGACGTACATCATTTTGTATAATGAAACATCCCTCTGCATCAGTAAAGCCTCTAAATCATTCAATAAAATTTTTAGGTAAAATTCATTGTTGTCTTTCTGTAGGCCGAAGGCCAGGCACAGCAGACCCTTTAATAATTACAAATTAAGGGTCTATATGGTTTTCAATTAATCCAGCTAACTTAGAGGATTTAGATTCCATATTATTATATAAATCAATACTTGAAAATTTTCTTTTTTGATTAATAGTTGTTTGCATGCAGGGTAGGTTTCACTAACCCAGCGAGAAGTATGCATAAACATTGTTAATATTTAATGGAGCTTTGTTTACGGGTATAAATTTAATAATTTGTTGGGGCCAGCTTCGCAGGCCCACGCTTGCAGGGTAGGTTTCACCAACCCAGCCAGCACAAAATTTTGAATTGTATTAAACAATAACCCTCCATGTAGACCTATACCTTTAGTTACTACAGTTAAAGAGGAAAAATCGGTTAATATACAATAAAATAGTACCGCAATTATATTAAATAGAATTGATACATCGCGTCTGAAATTAACGGAGTTAGAAATAAAGATATAAAAATATATGTTTTTTGACATAGCTTAGTTTAATATTTTGTGGGCAGGTTTCACTACGAAGTATGCATAAAAGAAAGTTCATTGAATAAATGTCTATCTTTACTATGAGTGCTTCCTAGCATACTTCTCGCGAAGCATGCAGGAGAAGCATGCACAAAATTGATTACAAAACAATTATTCCTAAAACTACAACATTTCAAGATAAAGATCTCTTACCCTTATAGTTTTATATAATATTATCTACTCGATAAAATAGCCCAGTGGGCTGGAGACAACCTTCAATTGATTACAAAACAATTGCATTACTAAATTAAACCAGTAGCCGGAGGCTACGCATATACAAAAAACTACCAAAAAATTCCTGCTGGGTACCCAAAGCTAAACATTTGTTTTATGATCAATAAGATCTATTAAAGTTTTATATAGTAATATCTACTCAATAAAATAGCCCAGTGGGAGACTCGCACTCCCGTCAATTGGTTACAAAACAATTGCATTGACTATCTATGCTAACCAGGCTTTAGTCCGAAATAAGACTGAAGTTTATTTTATAAACCGGATCTATTCACTCATATATTTTACAGACTAATTGTTTACTTATTTTTTCTGCTGGGTACCCAAAGCGAGACTAGAAGATTATACCCTTCTATAAAAAGTTATTTGATCGTATACCGATCCCCATCTACACCTCTAACGCATAGACTCCAAAAAAACACCTATTCTTTTTATATTATATTTATCGATAGATATTTCAGAAATAAAAGGTGTGCTTACTTCGTAGCAACAACTGGTGAAGAAAAAGCACTTGATATAAGATTCCTTGAGATTCCTATAATACAAGCACACTCTTCTAAACTATTTGCTAAAATAACTTTATCTGAATCTTGATTAATTATTTCAAACACCGAACCTCCTTTTATACCACTTTCTAATTTATTGATCATTAAATTTAATAATCTCCCATCATTTAAAGGTACAGAGACAGGATCAGCCGATAATAATCTTTCTATTTCTGCCCCTGCCAGCTTCGCAGGCAGGCCTCCGGCCTGGGTTTTTACTTCTTAGTTGACACCTACGAAGTTGGTAAAAACTAAGAAGCCGAGAGGAAGCAGTAATAATATCTTTTTCACCTTTATAGCTAGATAACCTAAAATTATTCATATTATTACTTAATTTTATAATTAATTTTTTGTACAAGGTAGTCCTCATCTCTATATATTTTATGATAAATTACATAACTAATTAACACCAGGTCTGCTACGCACAAAATCTTTGAACTTTTTAGTTAGGAAAGTTAAATTTTTTATGCCTGCGAAGCTGGCGTCGGTAAAAAGTAATTATATAAAATTCTAACCTTTTCATGCATGCTTCGCGAGAAGTATGCAGCGCAAGCTACCTATAAAGGGGTTTAGAATTCCCTTTAGGAGGTACAGAATTAATGCTTATTAATTCTGAACTATTTAATTTAAATAGGGAATATTTTAGCTGCTGCTTCTCCTGCATGCTTCGCGAGAAGTATGCTAGGAAAGCAAGCAAGCAAGCAAGCAAGCAAAAAACCTAATCTTTCTATTAAATATTTTTTTGAGCCTGCGAAGCTGGCACGCTAACATAAGAGGTTCTTGATCGTCGCTACGAAGTAAGCATCCATTTTTATAGCAAATACGGGTATTAACCTCGATCTTATTAAATGGAAAGACCCTTCACCTTCAATTAATGGGCGTGCGTAGCAGCCCTACTAATAATCAGTAATCTGTAATATTGATCGGGATAGGTCTATTGAAATTTGTTCTTTGTCTATTCATTCCATTTTTGAGCTTTAATATCTCTTCAATTATATCGGGTGTTATAATACGGTGAGGTCTATTAAAATATAAATCATAAGCTTTGGTAAAAAATCCAAATATTTTGTGCTGCTTCCTAGCATACTTCTCGCGAAGCATGCAGGAGAAGCATGCAAGCAACCATTTAATAGTGAAGAATTTAAAATTTGAATTAATTTAGTAGGCTTACGAAGTACGCCTACAACTCAGATTTCTTATTGATTCTATAAGAACATACATATTTATTTGAATTTGCAATATCCTCCCAGCTAGCTTCGCAGCAGACCCCAGGTCTACGACCCAGGGTCGGGGACCGAGGGGGAAGAAGTAACCAACCCTATCCCTAATATTTTAGCTATAGTTTTTAAAACGTCTATGTCATCCATATGAAGGTTGATATTAAACATAAAAGAAAAATTAACTATTTCGTGTAGCCGTACCCTTCGGGTCAGGCTAGCAAGCTATGTTTTTTCCTTTTAAAGGATTAATTTTAAAATTTCCTTCTCCGTCTATAAACCCCGCCTGCTGCTGCTGGGTTGGTGAAACCTACCCTGCAAGCAAGCGTCCATTGATAAAACAAAGTTGGGTTTTGCTGCTTACGAAGTATGCAGTACAAAATAGGTTACTACTATTTAAAGTAGTCGCTTGCGCACAGAATTTAAAGTATATAACTTTAATATTCTATTTTTTATTGTGTGCTGGGGCTCCGCCCATGCAAGATATTTTTTATCATTTTTTTTATAATATAAGAGCGCTTACGTGTAGACTCTGACGTACAGCTTTCTGCTATAAATACCCCATACTGATCGGTTATTATATTCAGCTTTAACCAACCCGGAGCAGGCGGGACATTGTTAACTCTAGAATGTCGAACGGTTACTCCGCTACTCATATAACCGGATTGTACATTTCGGTGGGCCAGCTTTACCATCAGGGGTTTGGTTTCAAGTATAAAATACTGGAATGCGGATGGTTGTTTTCACCGCCCCCTTTATGTATTCGCAACACTAAGAGATCCTGCTTGCAGGGTAGGTTTCACCAACCCAGCAGCAGGGCTCAATCTTTCCTTTCCCGGTTGACGATATTTCCCTGATGCGTTAATGTACGTTATATAAGTCCTGTGAGTTCAACAGACTTTAAGACTACTAGATTCTATTGACTAAACCGAAGCCAGAATCTAGTACTTTAATCATCCTTTTATGCGTATTTCGTTGGCGAAATCCATACTTCTAACGAAGTACAGAAAAAAAGCGAGCGAATATCGATATATTTATAAATAGTTATTTATTAAATTAGTACTTTATTCTTGAAAATCTCTTGATTCTTACGGATAAAGCCTATAATTATTTCGTAATAGTATATTACGCATATTTAAGAAATATCTTAAGATAAGCTTCGTGCCTATATGCTTTCAGCACTTATCCTTAACTAACTTAGCGTTCCTGCCGTGCTTATGCTATATATTTATCTTAGTGAAAGAAACATCCCTATGTATAAAAATACAGATATATATAAAGAATTATATATATTTAATATTTGGTAGGCGTACTTCTCGCGAAGCATGCCTACACATAAACAACAGGTAAACCATAGATTAGTAACCATCGTTTAACCTTTTTACAGTTAAACTCTTCTTGTTCCTTTCGTACAAAAGTTTGTTCTTATTTTATTCTAATTCCCCCTAGAAGATAGAAACCATACTGTCTCACGACGTATTTAACCCAGCTCATGTAACTTTTTAATCGACGAACAGTCGCACCCTACATAGTTCCTGCCATAGCAAAACCAAATTAATAATCTGATAACAAATTAATAATCTGATAACAAATTTATCTTGTCTTTAAATTAGATCTCTTCTACTGTTCATACCATCTTTTATTTTTTGAATCTGTTCCAGTCCTTCTAATGTTAAATGGTGTTTATCCTTTATTATTTTTACTGCCCTTACAAAGTCTAAATAATCGAAATACTTTACCCCTAACCCCCCTCATACCCCCCCTGCTGCTGGTTGGTGAAACCTACCAGCCGGGTGAAGGGGGGTACGTATAGGATGATTAATAAAAAGAGGTAAAATAATATCAGTTATTTCTGAAAAATTTACTACTCTAAATACAAATGTATTTCTGTTAAGATAGACAGAACCAGCTTTAAAATAATTGGCTATTGCTCTCATTAACTCTTCCTCTCTCTGTCCCCCCCCCCCCACGCTTGCGCAGGGGGGGACAATGCTGAGTTAGATTAAATTCTATGCGCAAGCTTACTTCGTAAGAATTTTCTTATTTAGTTTATGATTAGGTGAGTTTAAAACTCTTATCATGAAACTACCTTCAGCTGAAGTAAAACCAGCTAATCATCCTGGTCTGGAGGACAGAGCTAATTTATTTGAATTTGTAATAAAAGGTCTATCTTTTGGTATTATATCTAAGAAAGCTTCTTTCAATGAACTAGGTAAACCTTTATTCATAGCTGCTTTACATGATACAATTTCATTTAAACCATTTGGTTGCTCCGCACAAATGAGCTTTACTTCTTATCAATTCCAATATATTTTTAAACATAATATAATCAGCTTGTTTCTGTGTTAACAATGGATAATTGTCTATATGATTTTCAATTATTAATAAATCTTTAGTAGCCCCTAATCCCCCTGCTGGGTACCCAAAGCGAGGGGGATATGGGGCACGAATTTACATAATATTGAACTCCATTTACTCCTTTTTGCGAGATTCCGCCTACACCAAAATAAATTTTCATTTTTTCTAGTAAGGCAAGATCTTTTTTATGTAGACCAATAGAAAATGAAGTTTTAATTTGTCATCCACTTTTATAAGATTTATCTTTAATAAAAGTGTGCATGCTGGCTGGTTTCACCAGCAGCACGCATGAAAAACTTCCTTCACCATCTATAAACCCACTAACAAAGTCAGGATCTAGTTTCAACTCATAATTTTGGCTTGTGTCTGTTTGAGTCACACTAGTAGAATAGTATCTGTTTAAGGATTTAGAAAGGACTTTGCTTTGATAATCTCTTTCGAGACCCATTAGAATACACCTTAACATTGGAGGGTTTATATCGGAGCTGTCTCCAATGCAACTACCGTCTACTCGTTGCTCTTTTACAACAGTATTTTCACATACTATTGACTTAGATCCGCGATAACCCATTTCACTTTCGATCATTTCTTGGCTTATTACCATACCTGAGTAATTAGTTCAGCCACTTATATATTTTCATATATAGTTTGGTACCAAGAACTTTAGGGTGTCCCCGGAGTTTGATAGTTTATGACACAAAATATGGTATCCTACACCATAATGCATCCATGAGGATAAGTTAAGCCGACATCGAGGTGCCAAACCGCGCACTCATTTTGTACACTCTTGCGCAAATTAGCCTGTTCTATATGTTATCATAATTTTATATTTCCATTTCTTTCAAAATGGTTCAGACTATGTCTTCATTTTTATTTTACACATATTTTAGATTTTCCTTAATATTTATTTACCACTTATTCAGAATAAGATTTTATTTTATACAAAGTAGTGTTTTACACTAAAGAGTTCTTCCTTTATTCATAGCTTGCGCACTGCTTTAATCTTTTGTATTTCTTCACGCGAAGCATCCAGAAGGAGTTAAATGAGCTTTATTTTTCATTAGCTCCGCTACTTTACATCAATCTTCAAAATCTTGTAATTTAACACCCAATACTTTATTTTTTCTGCTGCGAAGCCAGCATGCACGCTGGTGAAACCTGCAGCATGAACGGAATAATCTTCTCATCGATTTTTCCCCCAGCTGGCTGGGTTGGTGAAACCTACCCAGCCAGCAGAAGCAGCACTAACGTATAAGAATTATTACGTGTTAGAAATGTAAATTTCACAAAATAAATAGTAAATTTTTTAGAACTAAGCACTATAAAATATTTACTTTATAGTCTATTTCCCGGAGATTCAACCTTTAACTGCAAAAGCTCCTATACGACGCTTTGATTTAGATAATGAATAAGTTACATTAGATTTAGAGTTTCCTCTAAATAAGACTGAACTTAAACGTTTAAAAGAAGAATCTACATTTTTCAATCCACGTAGGGCGGAGCCCCACACCTTTTCATTAAATTAGTCGGTAGCATCAATTCTTATTAATTTATACCTTTTTTTTAAAACAATTGAATCCACTTTTTCTTCTCCAAGTTTTTTTAATGCCTTTGAAACTGTAGTTACGTGACATCCTATTGCTTTAGCCGCTTCACCCATTGAAAGATAAATAGAAGTATTTCCATTTAAAGTATCTAAAACTTTAACTTTTTTACTATTTGATTCTCACGAGGATTGCGATGCCGCATTAGCAGATAAACCTGAGATTATCGATTTATCAACAACTGTCAAAGAGTAGTCAGCAGGACGAATTAAATATCTTTTACCTACAAGTCTAGATTTTCCTTTTGTCTTAAAATCTTTTAATGCATAACTAAGTACAGACACACTACTTTTAATTGTTTTAGCGGCTTCAGCCATTGAATCGTAAACCTCTTCAATGTTAGTTAAAGTATCCAAAACACTCACAGAATGTGATAAACGTTTTATGTCTTCTTGTTTTTTTTGACTTTTATTATAATCCATAATAACTTCTAAACGCTTAGCTTGATATTCTGGATTATTATGTAGAATTTTTAAAGCTTCTGATTGTTTTACTCTTTGTTCAGGAGTAAGAACCCTAGCCTTAAATTTAGCTAGAGTTTCTTCAGAATGCTTGAAACCTAACAATGATCCAGCTGTTTTTAAAATATTATATTCCGGCTTTAATAAGTCTAAATATTTTTGTTCTATTAAAAATGTTAAAGATGGTTCACAATACTCTAAAATCTCTAAGCTAAAATTAGAAGGACCATGTTTACGGACAGCTCTGTAGATTCTTGATCTATTAATTCTTATTTCTCTATTTAAGAAACTAAGGTTAAGATAATTTCTAATTCTTGTCCCTAAATTTTTACTACTTCCAACGTAACTACGTCCATTTAAGTTGTTTATTCATCTATAAACACCAGCTTTGCCTTTGTTATCTTGGAGAACTTGAAGTTTATTTGTTTCAACATTAGAATATTTAACTACAGGGAAGTCTCGTGGTGTTGAACTTGTAGAATAGTTTCTACCGCTCATTCAACCTTTAACTGCAAAAGCTCCTACTCTTCTTTTACCTATACTGCTAGAATAGTTAACATTTACATGAGAATTACCACGATACATCATTGATGATAGTCCTTTATAAGAAGATTCTACATTTTTAAGACCTCCTTTTCACTTCAAGTTATAAATAGATCTATCCGCTCTATAACGTTTAGTTAATCTACCTTTAACTTCTAATCTTATACCTCCCATATTCTTATAACCTATAGAATTGTAGATTAGATTATGGATTTTTTTAGTATTATCTTTATAACTAGCTTTTCCTGTATCCGTACCCTTCGGGTCAGGATAGCCAGCTACATTGTGAATTTCATTTAATAATTTTTCTAAATTATTATTATTATTTAAATTAGAAATTATATTTAGATCTTTATATTTATCTAAGAATAAATCAATATTTTTTTGTCCTTTTACTAAAGTTCTTTCTTTTATTGTATTTATTTTAGGTAAATATGCTCTATTTAATATACTAAACATACTTTTTATATAATTCATTTTCTTTTTTCTTAATTTTAATGCTAAAGCATTAGTAAAAAGATCTGTATTATATGCAATAGATTTTAAGTTTATTATATTATATTCTATTTTCTTTCCTAGAAAAAAACCTTTGTTTAATATATTACTTAATATAGGTAAAAGTGTTAATTTATTAAATTTATATTGATTAAGAGAATACATTAAATCATACTTTCTTAATAATTTTAAATGTGTTCTTCAATATTTACTAATAATTACACTTCAAATTTTTCTTAAATAAAGATGTTTTAATTTTATGAATTTATTTAAATATTCTAATTTATATCTTAAAAATCTTTTTTTAGTTATTTTGTAGCCTCCGGCTACTGATATAAAAACATATTCATCTTTATGTTTATTTAATATATCATATATTTTAGATATGTTATTTTTATATAATAAGAAATAACGTTTTATTAAGTTTTGACTTATTTTTTTATTTATTTTGAAATATTTTCTTTTCAAAACTTTTTTTTCTCTATTTACTGTGAATAAAGTAATTATCGCTTTATTATTTGTATGTTTAATTTCAGCGTTACTTACATATATTCTTCTTAAGAATGTACGTCTTCTTCTAAGTAATATAAATTTCTTAGATCCTACATATTTATGATCTTTAAAATATAAATTAAAATAACTTTGAATTATTTTATTAATATTTACATCATTAGCAGGTATATTTTTTAACATATTCTTGTTATAACAATAAATAATATTCTTTCATTCTTTAGAAAAAGAAGGTAAATATTTTGTTTTTCCTATATCTCCTACTTTTTTTCTTAAAGCAACTGTTTTAGGATTATTATTTAAATTGTTATTAAAGATTTTCATATTAAGATTCTTTTTCTGCATGGCGCTGCGAAGCATGCAATAATTTTACTATAATTAATTTATTTTACCTTTTTCTTTAAAATATGTGTAGCTTGCTGGATGCTTCGCGGCGAAGCATCCAATAAAAATGTTGGGTGGTATTAAAGGATTATTGTTTGCTGCATAGCACTCACCTTATAGTCGTTGAACGTTTTTATCTTATAATATATGCTAAGATAAACTTCGCTTCAAGTTTACTATTATTAGTAATTCTTGAAATTTACCCAATTTGTATTAATAATTTTATTTTATTTTTAAATAAAATATTAAAGGACAAACATCCCTAGCGTAGCTTTTCCAATAATCCAAGATCTTTCCTTGTTGCATCTTGTGATCCTATGCCCTGCTTACGCAACTGTAAGATTTGTCGATAATCAAACAGTAAGGCAAGATTTAGCCGTTGAGCTTTTTAGATATTAAACACATAACTATTATAAATAATAGCTAAAAAATATTAGAAATATATTTCATAATATTTTCAATTATCTCTAATTTCTATATAGTGAAAATCTTACCTAATATTAAATATATATACATAAAATGCAAATATATTTAATTGTATATGATTAAAAATAGTTAAACTACTCAAAATAGCAAACAAAATAATTATAAATTTTTAGACACTCCTGTTTACTCTTTACAGGGTCTGTGCCCCACATAAACTGTCCCCTAGCGATAGTTCCTTACCAAAGGGTACTTATTTATTATAAAATAAATAAGTTGAATTAGGTTGATTTACTAAAATGAGCTATAAAATAATTTAAAGAATATAATTAATAAATTTTTAATAATTAAATTAAAAACTAACTCCTAGCCCTAGCTTGCGCTAGGCACAAAGTTACATTAATTATAAACTACTCATAATCCTAAACCAATTCATTCATATGAAAAAAGAATAAAGGTTTCTCATTGTCATATTTGTCAATTACCTTATATTCTGAAAATCGTTTATCATACTCTATAATTAGTGACAGTAAAGCTGCATAGGGTCTTCTCGTCTACCTAGAGGTAAGCTGTATCTGCACAGCTATTCCAATTTCACTGAGTCAATCATAGAGACAGCTGTTGTATCGTTACACCATTCATGCAAGACCGCATTTAACGGCCAAGGCATTTCGCTACCTT
>Ga0194135_10000200_pt1 | contig 34474 bp, 25 predicted proteins | sample LitLau_LLRF_2013_FD_134024 | JGI IMG/M metagenome (GOLD analysis project Ga0194135, IMG submission 134024) | Freshwater sediment microbial communities in response to fracking from North America - Little Laurel Run_MetaG_LLRF_2013 (version 2) | ecosystem: Environmental > Aquatic > Freshwater >... | reverse complement strand
GAAGAAGAATATCCTTTCACTGGTGATATAAAATAATATACCTATACTCTCCTTCATAATGACGAACCATTTGAACCAAAACTATATTTTATGTACATAGATACATATATAGATTTAGGCTTCTGGGAGGGTTTAAAAAACAGTCAACATTTAAATAGGACATTTGCCGGAGAAAGTGGAAAGAATGGAGATTTGTTTAGGATGAGCGGAATAGCAATGAGATATTTATGTATATAAATTTATATAGAAGGTCTGTATTATTAATCATATTTTATCATCTGCACCCGAGAACGAGACGAGTTTTATTGTACGAGTCTTTTGTTCTTTTGGCATAAGTCTTTGATGTTTGGAAAGTAAAATTTGTGTAACCCACATCCACCTCCTCCTCCTTCATCTCTTCTTCTGGTCTTCTTTGTCAGGTCTACTGGGATATAATTGCATTAGGACAAAGAGAACGCGACATTTTGTCAAACCTCAGGAAAGAGAAGTTAAGTAAATTGGTTAGAGTATAGAATAGAACGAGGCGAAAGAATGAGAAGGAATGTCCTCGTAATTATTTTGTTCTTGTCTAAACTCCATAAACTTATTTGTCATGAATGAAACGGAGGATCAGTCGCAGTCTTGCTATTTCTTATAATGCTCTCTATCTTTCTTAATTTAGATAGGGAGGTGTAATAAATAACAAGCAATATTGCAGCAGCAGTTTCTTTGAAGACGATTTCTCCAAGCTGGTCCTCCTCCTCGGCAGATTTAGAAACACAAGGCCTGTAAGTTTAGCGATCATGCATTGCATATATAGACAGAAAGAGAAGAGCCAACAACACACTTTGTGATTTGAGTCAATTTCGAAATTCATCTCTCTCAAGGAGACTGTTGACTTAACAGATCCAAGTTTTGCATAAAGTAGACTAACATTGATTTTATTGAGATGAATAGGCTTCGAACTACTTTCTCTCCCTGGAGCAACTATGTATCAAGTATGTATGTGTGTATGTAAGTCTTAATCTTAATCTTGGAAAGACTTGCTGCAATATATAGAGACGGTATGAAGTAATAGAAGCATGGCCGCCTCTAATAAAGCACGATTCACAGTTATTTGCGCTTCGTCTTAAGGGAACGAATAATAAAATACTTTCTCATAAACTACTGAACGTTATTGTTACCTCAACAAGTTCTTTCTTTTGGATTGTCTTTCGGTGATTTCATATGGATGTATGCCAATGTGTGTCTGTGTTCCTTCAGGTAAGAGCGATGAGGAGATTTCCATTTCTCTCCGCTCTTTGTGGAGAGAAATATCGTTTCATCGTTTGTCTTTTTGAGTACACCTCACTAAGACTCTCTCTTGAGGAGAGGCTTCTTTTCCAATAAAGACGAATGGATATCTTGAACAACTTTCTTTCTGTTTACCTACAGAAGACTTGAAATGAATATAATGCCTTCATTCCTAGAGCTTTTTGTGGAATTCTAATGAAGGACACATTATCCAGATGACATTACGAATGCTGAGGGAATGATGGGAAATAATTCATGGGATGTTCAACAGCGTCTCATCATTTGATGGGTGAATAATTCAGGGGATTCGGAGAAAGAAAGTGGACACTGGTAATTACGCTAATGACTGTGTTTGTATGCCTGTAATGTGTGTGTGTGTATGTTGGTGAGGCTTGTAATTAAGTTGCATCATCAATGAGTCTCTGGAGTGAACAAAGACAAGAGCTAAAGCTGCAGCAGGTGATGGTAAAACCACGGGAGATTTTGGGAAATAAAGGGCTAATCTATTCTCATGTGGGAAACCTGAATTCGGGCATTGAGTTTTTAGATTTCTCCGAATTTCTGTTCCGGGATTCTCCAGGAGGATCAGCAGTAGAATTGAGGGACTCATTTTTAGAAACTAATCTGTGGAATTATATTAATCTAAATAAATTGAAGGTCTAGGTTAAGTTAATTATGAAATAGAAGAATCGTTTGGACTTCCATCGAAGGCTAAGTCGTTTTACATTTATGACCATTTATTACTAATATATTATTTAGGTAAGGGCAATATTGGTCTGTTCTCTTGCTGGAGCTTCATCACTAACGTAGTACATGAAAGATGTCCAGTAGATTGTATTGATTATGGCGAAAGACAATGGGAATATCTTCCTGGAATAAATGTCAACGTTTGAGAACTTCCCACCGGAGCCTTTGGGAAGATGCCATGGGTCTTTGAGCTGCCGGTTGAACCATTCCAGGAGACGGTGATAAAGGACGGCGACAAAAGTTGCGGATTCGGAGATTTCGTCTTTTACTGCTGACTGCAAGCAAATCCATCCACAAAGTAACGTAAGTGAATTGAACTTTTAATTTATTATTGGTGTATTAAAGGTGAAAGCGCTGAGAATAGTCTTTTTGCCTTGCGGACCTTTTTGCTCTTCGCCTTTGCAGCAATATCTTTGGCCATCTTGTCCATGAAGTTAATGGCTGCGTACTCGACCATGGAAGCAAAGACAAATGCAAAGCACAGGATAACAAACCAATCAAGAGCGGTGGCGTAAGAAGTCCGAGGCATTTGAGACCGGCCACCAAAACCCAAGGTCGTCATTGACAGGACAGTCGTCACGCCTGAAGTAAAGATATTGATCGTTGTTAACTCTCTTACATAATAATATAATTAGGTCAGCACGCTCTTCTGTGTGAGTCATCTTTTGTGTGTGTGTGTTATTGTTTCGCGCACACAAGACAAGATTTGAAATCTATTAATAGTCTCTCTCTCAGTTCAAAGAACACAGAGATTGTTTTTTTTAAATGGTAGACACACCAACTCAACCCAAATCTTGTTATTTCTCTTTAGGACGGAGCTTTACCTAATGAGACTCTGGCAGGAACTGCTTGGGGATCAATCCAGAAACTGACCCAGGAACAACTGACGATGAGGGTGCAAGGGACGTAAACCTGGAGCATGAAGTACCCTGTGTGTCTCTTCAGGTGGAAATGAACTGTGGCCACGGAGAAGTTGTCTGTAAGAACGCAAATAGAAAGAGATTTTGAAAGAGACATTTACAGAGTTATGTCTGCAGTTTAATTAGGGAGGTTAGGAAGGCTTGTAACGAGTTTTTGTATATTTTGTTGTAACAAGGTAGTCATTTAGACAGAGAAGGAGGTTCCGAGGTCTCCACCTCCACGTTTACTCGCTAAGACATAAACAAAACGCAATGAGTCGTGTCCCGAGAAAGAAAGTCTGACTTAAGCAGAAGATGCTTTTGCTATGTAAACTGTCAAGCTGTAAAAGGGTTGAAATTGTTGAAAAAGAAAGATTTAAGGAACATACGAGGATTAATTAGAATTATTAGAACTCTAGATAGGGTAAGAATGTAGTAAAGCGTAATTCATAAGAAACCTAACCTCGTCGACTTGACATTCGAATCTCCTCTTTTGTTTTTATAGCCACGAGATCGTACTGGGCGAGATTGACGCCTTCTTCCCGACCAACTGGATTCGAGCTGGATTTGGACCATCCGTAAATGACGTCATTGTCGCTGTATCCATCTAACAACAGGTAAATAATGATCTAGAAATGATGTCCATACCTTATCTTAATTAATTTTAAATCCACGAATGAATCCCTTACAGCTTCCGATGTCCAAAGGACACGATTGGGAATCCAGTGGGAATTTACGGAGATGCATTGGACAACTTGCTTTGATCGTTAATCTATATTTTCGTAAATCAATTGATGATTGTGTAGTTTAGAAGTTGATCAAGATATTAAAAAACCCCATTAAATCGAACTAACCTCATGGAGTAAGTGAGAAGTCCATCGTCCCTGAGTCTTAAGAACTTATTAGGCACAGTGATACTATGAAGGTAGGATTTCTTTCCATTCACAAAGTATGTATCTGGTTTCCAGACCTTCTCAAGGAAGAGCCAATTCATTGAGAACTCTTTGAGGCCACTGTTATTGAATTTTAGACGGTTGTCCACCCACATTTGACGGAAGTAGCAATCCAGTGAGTAGATCTGCGTTAAAACAATTGCACATTACGCAATAGCTAAGAGAGGTATTATTGAAAGAAATGATAATTATTATTGGTAGCCAAACCTCATCTGTCTCTGAGACAGGCCCCATACTCTTGAGATACATGTTCACTTCAATCTTGACAGGAGGACCTGATGAAAGAAACAGAAATGACGAACAATAGAAAACCGTAATGGCTGGCATATGTGTGGAAATGCAAGATGACTTGTAACCTGTCTGTATATCTCGTCATTCGCATCTTTGGAGAGATGATTAGTGTCACACTGAACAAATTATAATGTGAACTATTCACCAGTCAGGAGCAATATGGTTTAGTTTTACATGCAAAGAACACACACACACTCACGACGGCTATCTTGTCATTTGAGGAGATATCGGTTTCCATACTCAAATATCATTTTGGCACACAGAGGTTTCTACTTATGATATTGTCAGGTTAAAAGGGAGTTGGTTGCAAATACTTGTTACATGTTATACCATGCAAGTGGTAAGGTTAGTTAAACACACTTAAACTCGTGTTTCAAATGTTTTAAACGATTGGGAACCTCCGAAATTAGGTCGGAATCTCTTGTCATATTTGTCGTCCTTTAGAAGGCCGTCCAGGAGAGTGGTCACGTCTTTTGAGAGCTCTTTGTTATAACGCAACTGCTGTGGGTGAACTAGGACGCCTTGGAGAGCAACTCCAAATATAACTACCAACTGCCATGACATGATCTTGTGCCATGGGGGCATACTTTATGCTTGGCCCTTTACTATCAGGTTCACTTCACTTTCACGAGGTCACTTTCTGTCCATTTAGCAGTGTTTTTACAGTTACTCGAAACTTGAACCTTCTAGTATATATTGTATATGCTTAAGCTTTTCAGAAGCTGAGCTTCCAGAGCTGAGTGTGCGTGTGTGTGCGTTTAAGTTCCAAGACTGTTTAATGTTTGTACAAAGCCAAGAGGATGTGTGACGATAGATTTCAAGAAATATGTATTTCAAAGATGGGGAACCGAGAGAGAGAGAAACGAGAGAGGAGTGTGTTAGTGCCAGAGAAGCGATGCGAATCTCTGTGATCTCTTTACCATCTCGTCATTTCATCTGAATATCTTCGTAAGATTTTCGCAAGGATTCAACACGGAAACGATGAACCACATCTTCAGTGTGGAATTGAATGTATGAACACATGTGTGTCTTTTAATGTGTGTGTGTGTCTGTACAGAAGAATAATCCACAGACATGGTACAAGAAGTGATGATGATCCATCGCCGCATTCCGGCTTAATTTAACACTTTTCACGGTTGTCCTCCCGAATGGTTTCTCCCTATACGAACCTTAATTGCAACTATATATACTTAATACTCGTCCGTTCTTCTTTTTTGCTTCCTTTCTCTATACACCTCGTCACACTTATCATCAGCAATTAAGAGGCTGCGAAGAAGCGGAACCACTTTCACTTCATGTGTAGGCGGATTTCTTGATCTCCCATCCACCCGACCGGAACTTTGTCTTCTCTGTCTTTCTTGAATGTTCAATCATCTCCGCATCTGAGAATGTTAAGCTGAGAGTGTTAATTACTAAAAGACGGGAGAAGAGCCTGTTTCATACACACACATGGATCGGGTATTTGTGTTTGGGATTAGAAATTTAGGTGAAGGAAATATAAAAACCAGTGTCAAGCAGAAAGGAAGAATATATAGCTGAAGAAAAGGAAGTCGTGTGTCTTGGTCTTCGTCGGCGGCGAATAAGGAGCCAAGAAAAAACGGTTTCAACACACAAGAAATTACAAAGTATTATGATGATAGGATATGTTGTGTGTTCGAAAACAGAGTGAGCCAAGCTCGGAAGAAGAAGAAACCGAAGTTTTGTCTCATCTCTCTCGTGTATATACTTGCCCATTAAGAGAGACTCACACACTCCTCGCTCTCTCTCTCGTTCAGATTAAATTCAGATCACTTGCAACATTCCCTTTATAATACATACTATTCAATATATTCTGATTCAAAAAGATCTGAAAAACCGACGACGGCCAATTCATAATCAAATGCGAATCATCAGCAATCATAATCAATTGTGCGTCAATGCATTTGGTGCAACCTACCCAATTTGTTCTACCTGTGCAGGGTTGCGAAGAAAGACTGAAAGCTTTGTACTACTTTTTGTAGTGTGTCAAAATTGTGAGAATGGATATTATTGAAGTGCTTGAATCTGAAGTGTTCAAAGTGTTAAAGTGTAAATCGGATAACTGGAGCAGGAGAAGAAGAATTGATTGGAATGTATAATAATAATACTAATAAGGTTAAAGGTATGAGAGAGTGATAGAGAGACTGATGACAGGGTGTATGATGTGCCAAGTGCTTAAGGATGGAGGTCCGTTCATCTGTTCTTTCTATTTCATCACTTTCTGATGAAATGGGTTTAAACAAGAGAAGTTTAAGTTTTAAGTGAGGTCTCCAATTTGCAGCTACATCATTTACGTCTTCTACTGCTCTTCGGTCAAGTCAACCGTGTCTCAACTTCATCTCCCTACATTATTAACTTATTTAACAGGAGTTTAACTCGCTGAAATTCTTGGTTAGTTCACAATTCAGCTCGTATGGATCAGTGCTAATAAACCTCGTTAAAAGGAAGATGAGGCCTTTAATAGTGCCCCCAAAGTGTGGATTTAGGAAAGAGCGTATAGAATTAAATTTACATCGAGAATGTTTTTTACTTCGGATGTTTTCCGTTCCAGAAGATTAAGTCGCGAGTGTTGCCCACGTAGAACGCGTAGTATATAAACAGCAGGTGAAATGTCAAATGGGAAATTCTTCAAAGATTAAGTAGGAAATGGAAAGAGAGGTTGAGGGGGAGTGGTTAAGAAGAACATATTGATGAGATCTCTCTCTATGTAAAAAAGACGAAGAATGGACTTGTTCTTTTATTGGCTCGACGAGACGACGAGCATCATCCCAAGGAATGAATGGATCAAAGGGAGACGAGTGAGCTGACAATTTGGCATGAGACAAAAATTCGCAATCGAGTGTGTGTTTGTTTCGTGATTGTTCTGCGAGAAAGTGTCTGTGTAAATCAGAGAGTGAAGACAGAGTTAATTTCCCTTAATGAGGACACGAGATGAACATCATTGGAATATTCGAACCATTCTTCATTCAATTCATAATACAATTCAGTCTCAATCTCTCAATCATCAAGTTATAGATGATATGACATGACGAACTATTACAATTCCAATTGCCACCACCACCACCACCTCCATTTCCATTATTATAGTCAGAGCAGAGGCCACAGGCACAAAATGTGGTTTATCTTGTCCATTTGGTACATTCTTTGGATCTTCTCAGCTGCCAGGTATGAACTTTTACTTTAGACTTAAGAATAAAGTTCAAATTGTTCAAAAGTGTCCCATTTCCTCATTGTGACTCATATCTCTCTCGATTATCAATCTTCGTGTGTGTGTGTAGATCAAGTATGTTTTTCTAGAGTTTTTTCTGCCTCCGCTAATAGTGAGATTCTAACGTAAGATATGCTTAGCTGGGGACAAACATGATAGAAGAATGAGGGAAAGATTAGTCTGAAAATGTGTCAAGCCAAGAGAGTAGACACAATTGCACAGAGACAATAAGAAGGAGACAGAAACAAAAAGCTCTTCACTTTAGAAACAGAGAGTTTTTAAACACGATTATTTGTACTTGTTCAGAGTTAGAGTTTGTTCATGTAGGAATGAATATAAGACGGGGGGAACAGTTGGACCCAGTTTTTTTATTGCATGTGGAATTCAGGACTATGAACAACACTCTCTCAAAGTAATCATTCGCTTTGTCTTCTTTGCATGCAAAAGTGTGGACACTTCTTTCTTTACCTTCATACAAAAGACAGAAGTTTAAGAGATTCGTCTGAGAGAGAGTGTGTAATATCTTTTTGGCAATGTTGGCAGCTCTCCACTCATCTCTACTAACTCACCACTGTCAATTGTCTCTTCGTGACTTTTAAGACCAATAAACACTTTCACTCACCAAGCTTAATCAGCCAGCAATATAATTATACGTTGCGGGGAAAAAACTTACTAGGTTTTTCGTTTTTGTAACGATATTTCAACATTAACCCCATCGTTTAATTTTGCGGTCAGATTTCTAGGTTTTTAACATTCCGTGAAAGAAATTAAAGCACACACAAACACACATGTGTGTCTAGTAATGTACAATACAGGTATTCGGGTTGTTAGACACATGTGAATGGGATAATATCATGGCACTTCTCAGAGTTCATAATAGTGATAAGATGAAACAAGTTGACATGTTTACGAGAGAAGGCACACACATAAAATATACTCTCAGCCTTATTTATTGCTCTCTTCATATTACAAAATTAACAAGGAGGTTTACATACTAAAGAGTTTATATCACAGAGAAAGAGCAGCCGTCTATCTTGTAGTGTAGGCCCTGCAATTTCGCAAAGACCACTAATATAAAAAGAAACAGGATTTAAGAGATGTGTGTGCATGATTTGAATTGAAGTTGATGGCGACATTTTAGTACGGAAAGAAGTGAGAGACATAATAATAAAAGTAATAATAAGTATATAGGCATTCTTTCGAACTCTTGATGATGATGAGGATTAACAGGACTAGAGCTTAATTATTAATAATTGTGTGAGTGTGTTTGAGTACATAAAAAGTGTGTCGGATGTCATGAGAGGAAGTTGGAACGGTGGGGTGGAATTATATGTCATGTGTAAAGGAAAGAGATCCGCAGTCCTTATGTACGTATACATATATTATAAATGTATGTGTGACTGCTCTACAGAGAGAGAGAGAGAGATGATAAAGCGTAGGTGGAAAGTGGAAAAAGTTAAATTTACAACTTGTATTAGTCAACACACAGGCGGAGTTTAAATGGGACTTGAGAAAGTTTTTGTGTGTGTGTCTGCTTAATATCGAGACACAAGTTCTATCGGGTTTGTGCTAGTAGCAGGTTCTTTTGTACAAGATTTGTTCAAGACAAAAAATGCGAATGAAAGTAACGCAGCAGCATCTTCTTATAAATTTAGTTAAAGTTGAATTAAGAAAACAAACAGGATGGACGGGAAAAGAAATATTCATCCTGCCAATATTTCTCATGTAATGTTTCAAAGTTTGGAAGTTTTTGCACGTTCAACGTTTTGTCTTGTTTAAGGATATGAGTATTTGAAAAAGATACGGAAAGGTTAGCGTGAGTTTTTCACGGAAGTGGAGGCTCCAACGAACAATTGGTCCCACTAAATCTTGAGGAGATATTAAAGTTCTTTTTTGTGGAGGCGCATCTGTTAAGAGAAATCATACAAATGGATTTGTGTCATTATGATTCTTCTTATGAGAGAGAGAGAGAGGGTGAATGAATGACACAACTTCTGGCAATCTTGGGATGATTTAATAGTCGCACCTCTCGCGAGACATGATGTGACTTGGAGACAAGCAATTATACTACGCAGGGAGATGAGACAGAGAGAGAATATATATTTAGATATTTAGAAAGAGAGAAGAAGTTGAGGTTGCTTCACGATTTGTCATATTATTATGGGAAGTCATGTAAAGGGAAAGTGTGTTTTCATAAAAAATGGTTGACAAATTTATGCAAAATGTGAATGGAAATGTTTTGGTTTTTTGGTTAGTATGACGGTTTATGATACGGGAATGGATCCACAAAGGAATGAAAATATTACCAAGTTGGTTTCAAAGATATTGAAGAACTATGACATAAGGTTGCGGCCTAATTTTGGAGGTAAGAAAAATACAAAATGCTTAAGACATAAACGGATGCGTTTAAAAATTGGTAGTAAAGATGCTTTTGTTCGTTTGGCCGTAGGAGATCCATTGTACATTGGAATGGACATAACTGTTGCCAGTTTTGATGGAATTTCCGAAGTGAACATGGTGAGAAACTGATTTTTCTTAGTAATTCAACTGGATATTGTATTGACGAGTTACCAATTTAATTGATTTCGATAGGACTACACGATAACGATGTATCTAAACCAATACTGGAAAGACGACCGACTGGCATTCAGCACGGGAGATGAGCAATTGACTCTCTCTGGAGATTTCGCAGAGAAGATTTGGGTCCCCGATACTTTCTTTGCGAACGATAAGAACAGGCAATCAATAATAATTAACACACGCTCTCAATCTTTTTATCATATTCAAAACCTTGTTAACTTACGGTAATTTGTTGTTGTATAGTTTTCTGCACGACGTGACAGAGAAGAATAAAATGGTCCGACTCTCTGGAGATGGGAGTATAACTTATGGCTTGAGGTTCACCACAACGCTCTCGTGTATGATGGACCTTCACCATTACCCTTTGGACAGTCAAACCTGCACAGTCGAGGTTGAAAGCTGTAAGTCAGACTGCCTTCTTTTTAGTCTGTTATGTGTGGAATTCCGAACGAAGCATGTTTCTCATGTCACACTTCATTGGAAGTGCCAAAAACCTCGTTTTACTGTATTTTTGCGACAGATTAAGTAGGTCTTGAAACGTGGAGACAAATTTCCTCTCAATCACTTGTCACGGCGTGTTTGTGCTTGATACGTGTCCTTATTCTTGCCTAGATGGGTACACAGTCGCAGACGTCGTGATGTACTGGAAGTTACCTGGGGTCATGGGTGTTGAAGATGTAAAGCTACAGCAATTCCGAGTCATAGGACATGATACAAACGACAGAATAGAAAGCCTCGCTACAGGAGTCTACCAAAGACTCTCACTTTCTTTCGCTCTCAAGAGAAATGTAGGCTACTTCATTTTCCAGACTTATCTCCCGTCCATTCTTATCGTTATGTTGTCTTGGGTCGCTTTTTGGATTAATCATGAGAGTCCTCCGGCCAGAGTGGGATTAGGTGAGCACTTTTAAATCATTAATTTATTATCAATGTGTGGAGAAGAGTTAGATTCATAATGCTGTTTATATTCCCAGGAATCACGACGGTGCTAACAATGACAACAATCAGTACTGGAGTGAGATCTTCACTCCCGAGGATTTCCTACGTAAAAGCCATAGACATTTACCTTGTGATGTGTTTCGTGTTTGTGTTCGCTGCGTTATTAGAATACGCTGCGGTTAATTACACGTTCTGGGCAGCAAAAACTGCAGCAGCAGAAAAAGCAGCGAAAGCTGCAAGGAAAGCGAAATCAAATGCAAATTCCATTGAAAGGAAAGCACGGAGGAAAAAGTTAATGGAGAGAATACGAACGCTTCTTAGAATGAAAAGAACTCCTGGAGAAGGAAGAGGACCGAAGTCCCCTAAAGATAAGCCTACGTCCCTTAAGAAAGGCGGAAAAGAAGAAAAGACAAGTGAAATCCCTAATAACGTTCCTTCAGTGTCCGTTGAGGTCCCTTCAGCGTCAACATCTTCAGCTCTTCCCAAGAAATCACCTGCACAACAAGTTCCTTCTGTGTCTTTGACAGCTCCAGCTCCTGGAGCAAGTGGCCCTGGAGCTTCCTCAGGGCCACCTCCACCCCCACGTCCCCCAAAAGCACCCTCCCCATCTTCTCCAATTTCCAAAGAACTCTTAGCATTGACTCCAACTATAGTAGGGCCGTCGTGTTCAATCGAAGTGACCGAGAGTACACTGAACGTTCCTAGAATTCAAAGAAGTACAAGTTTCTCAGGGACTTCAGGAGTTCAGCACCCGAGTCACTTGACTGTGGTCCCTGCAGGGCCCAGGGTATTTACCCTGCCTACGAGGCCACCTAGACCGAAGTTAACGTGGAAGCAGAGGAGACAGCGACTGGGACAGAGTGTCAGGACTCACGTGAAGGCACTCAAGAAACGACTGCCGAATGCTAAGAAGGATGTGAATACCATTGATAAAATCTCGAGGATTGTCTTCCCTGTCTTCTTCCTACTTTTTAATGCTGTGTACTGGAGTTTCTATTTCTTCAACTCGTGATCGACGCTGCCATGTTTAATTTACTCTAATTAATTTATATGTATAATATCTCTATTAAGCTTTATTTACATCCATGTGCATTATCTAAACTGCTGTGCTTTATTTCTATATATTAAGGTTAACTAACGCCGCGGAATTTATTGTTAAAAGTGCCTTAAGTAAATGTCTCCTTGAATGTCTCGAGTGTATTTAAGTAATTCCTTGGTATAACAAGGGAAATTGTGCTTGCCTTTTTATCTAATGCTAAATGTATAAGAATATATGGTTTGTGGCTCAATTTAGGAAGAATTTAAGATTTAGGGTCTTTTCTTTTCATGTTATTATTATTGAATATGTAAATAAGTGTATATAAATATAAGGATACCTTAAAACAATTTGTAAGAAAGATGATTTTGGGACGTTGGAAAATAAAACACATTGAGAATACAAATATTAATGAATTGTTTTATGACAATTCATGAATGCATTTTTGTGTGGACGCCTTTTACTAGCTTCTTATTGTATGCCTAGGGATGGATTTAGAGAGATAGAGAGAGGAACAATACACGAGGAATTCAAGACGTTTCGTTTGAAGAGGACAAAATGTGTGGAACAGATGTGTGTTAAAAATGCTACTGATTGTAAAATGGAAACATATCAACCATAAGCTCACATGCAAACCCACCCACCCAAATTCGACTGAAGATTCGTCTCTTTTAAGCTTTATGGAGATTGTTGAACTGGGATATATATATGTATACGTATATATATATATATGGCTTATAGTTAATGTTACTTAGTTGATTTTTAAAGTTCTTTACGTGTACATGAAGCTTGACTCTGCATAATAATATGGTTAAGCTGCTATAAAGGAGTAAGAAACTAGTTTGGAGGAAAAATCCCCCATCAACAAAATCTTTTTTTTTACAAGCACGCGAAGGGATTAAATGGTTGAGAGTTATTTTTAGTCCAAATGACAGAAAACAGGGAGGAAACTGAATGAAGAAGCTGCAATGAAGTCATAACAAACTGAGAGAGTGAACGAGTTCTTCTTCTCTGCAGATATTGAGGAGACTATCAATCAATCACATACAACAACTGTAAGTGCCTGTTTATATTATAAATTCAGTGCAATTCTATATGCAAACAAATTGCCAGATATTAAACTTTTATACAGAGTTGATCTAATTTACATAGATTGGAATAATATCATCCAGCGTCTTCAGGAACTTTAAGGAAGCCAAAGTTTCCAGAAACCATACCTAAAGAAGTCGAAGAGGTCAAAATCATGTTGAATCCTTGCTGCTGCGTTTCCCCGAGAATCGGGACCTTTGTCTTGGCTATTATCAATTTGGTACTATAAAAGTTAACACACAGAGAGATAAAGCGTTTTCTATCGGGATAAAATCATATTGATCAGTCATCATCATGTCATATTTGGGTTTGTCAATAGGTATTTGCTGTTCAAGATGCAATCCGTACCATATTTCACAGCAGATGGGATTTTGGTAAAGATTTAATGACAAGGATACATATAAATAGGACTAATGCAAATATATATTAACTCATAATCTGATTTGCAGACAACTTGATTGAAATGGGACTTTGTGTTCTCATGGTCTTGCTCGCTGTGCTTTTGCTTCTTGGAGCTATCCAGGTAAGAACCATCTCAGTCTCTATGTACTGCAAGGCAGTGCAAGGTGTGCCAAAAGGTCTTCAAAAGTGTGGATTAAATCTTTGAATCCTTTATTGTGTCTCCAGAACTCGCAGGAGAAAGTCCGACTATGGTTGTGGATTTGGCTTGTGTACATCATTGTTGTAATAGTCCTGGAATTCTTCCGAGTGTACTCAAGCAGACACATGTACTGGGAAAGGAGTGTCTTCCTTCTATTCATTTACCAACTTTGGGTCGTTTATGCTTATCTCACCGAACTCAGATTCGGACCTGCAGGACTCACCTACTGCCCTGGACAAATTGTTTAAAATATTCAGCCTCAGCTTTTTCCGTCTTATGTCCGAGCTTGTTACTTAAGAGCTCTAAAGTATTTACTGTTTGCGAAATATGCGACTTCATCATCTCGTTTGTCCAAATGCATGCAAATGCCAAGTTTACGCTGCCAAAATGTGTCAAAAATCTGCTTGTACTTTTCCATATATAATAATTTAAAGTTAAAGCATTTTGTGTATCATTTCACACAAACACGGGTTCAATTTATCAAATCATTCTATTTCACGAGTTGTTATTACCAATTTTGTGAGTTTTTTCATAATAAGTTAAAGTTACTTACTGTTATTCTATTCTGTTAACGTGGGTTTATACATTGGCAATAATAAACGACTGAAAAAATTCTGCAATTGCAATTTTGCAATGATGTCTGTGTGTGTATGCTTTTGAGAAGAGTTTAAGGTTAAATCTTTGTTTGTATTTGTATGTTATGTTGTCGTGTCTTATCAGTAATTAATAATAAGTATTGTGCAGACATGGTCATTCATTCATTTCTACAATTGATTAGACAGAGAGAGAGAGAGAGAGATTGGAGACGACTGACTCAATAAAGATTCATAATAGACATTTTTGTTCTTATCACTAGCTTCATGATTTCCCTATCTTGGTTCTCGTACACATTGAACCTACCAGATCAGCCTGTAAAATCCCTTTATGAGTTTGGAACTTTGGCGAGTCATTAAATTCCTGCTCGCAGTCTCCACTCCGTCAAATGTAAAATATGTAAAATATGGAAATATATAATAATAATAGTAATGAACGTTGGAGACGCGTTTCCTGTTATTCTTCTTCTACCCGGATGACGACACTACAAGAAGAAAAATGATCGGACGACGATTCTACTGCCTCAAAGCGTTTGCTACCAGGACCCGGGTAGCTTTCTTACTTTTTCCGGATCGGAGAAGATGGTGCAATACTCTTTGTGGGAATTCTACGTCTAGTTATACTTAGGGGGATCTGAAGAAGTTACAATACATTTGCAAAAGAGATATTATGGTTTCGTCTCTTGCAAAGATGCATTTCTTTCATGATTGTCAGCTGCCTGGCTAATGCAGAAATGATAAAATACAGTCCTAATAAAACTGTTAGAAGGGGTACACTCTCAGGTTTCCAGTGTCAGTAGAGCATGAGAAAGGGCCTCAGAACTAAAAAATGAGATGCGGAATAGAGAAAAGTAAAGTTCTGAACAGTTCTGTAAGGGTAAAAAGTGTAAAAAGTATTCGAAAGTGCATCAGAACAGTATTAAAGAGTGTTGACAATGAATAAGATGCGGATCTCTCACGTTTGTTTCTTCATCTATTCTGAAATAATCTGCTCCGTGTACGAATAAGAAGTAGACATGTGAGATTGTCCTCCCCTGTATATTTCCTTATCCTCCTCGTATGCATGTCTGTGTATAAAAATGTGTGCGGACAATGAAAAGAACGACGTGTTGTGTAATTTCATCCCTTAAGAATGGAACCCATTTTTTTGATCCCTTGTGTACTTTTCTCGGAGTATTGTTCTCGCAGGCTCTTTGTATTATTCCATTTTATTCAATTGCGTCTTCAACAATGAATTGGTTGGTATTCCTTGGATCACAGAAAGTTACGTAATTCTCAATTCTCATTCCTTCGTGGATTTCTATATGATTATTTCTGTTTGAATTGATGTTCCCCGATTCACCAACTCGATCAAATGTCACATATGAAAAGTCAGTCAAATATCTTCGTTATCAATTATAGTCTGGCATCCTCATCACTTTCCATGTATGAATGTCTCGTCTGGTGAAGGTGGTAAAAATACTTTCCTCACACACACAATAGAAGACATAACATTCAAGTTCAAAGGTTAACCTTTGCCGACTACTATATATTTATACATTTATATGTATAGGTATAGTCATATGCATATGAATGATATTTGATGTAGTTTCTCAAGGCTGAGAACCTTGTGGAGATTACAATTTTTAATATATATCAGTCGATAAATCGAGCAATCAATATAAACTAAAGTAAAAATTACCAAAAATGCAAATTACGTCATTGTTATTCAATCCCACATAACGTCTTCTAATTGACTCTCTCTCGCTCTTTATCTTATTGTCTCTGAGGAAAAAAGAAACACTCGTAAAATTGCATTCTCATTTGTTACATAAAAAGTCGAATTCGAGAGTCGAATTTCTTCTTCTTCTTATCCATCATCGATTCCTCCTCTTATTCCTCTCCTTCTCTAGTTAATGTTCAGGCGAGACGAAATGCCACGATCTCACGGATCAATTGTTGATTACACTAAAAATTTACTTGACTTAATGATAACACAAACGACGATCGTCAATAAGACAAGAGAGAGAGATCGTAAGAATTGTTGTCTAAGGAAATATGAAACTTTAGTGTATACCGTATACCGGTACATGGATTTAAAAACTATTCCGAGTAATTGTCTCACATAAGATCTTTCATTATTAGCAGGAGTCCCCTATCCTCCTCCGTCTCTGTATTATTATTATCACATGTTATTCTTTTATTGTGAAAAAAGCACCCCAAGTAAAAGCGCACACACATACGTATAAAGCTTAAGGCTCTGCTCTTATTCTTTCACACGGGACAATTGTTCATTCAACTGTTCCTTGTGTGTGTGTGCCTTTTGTGTGCAGAAATTCATGTCTCATGTGCAACACGTCGTTAGACCCATACGTGTATGAAGGACCCAACCCCCAAAAGATACGGACATTTCTCCAGAGGTGTTCATATACTTCATATGTATACGTATATGTCTTGTACAGAGAGAGAGAGAGAGAGGGGATAGAGATCTTGTATATTGTTGCAATGATGATAATCGAATGAATGAGTGGTCTGGGTTTTTCTCACAAATGAAAGAGAGTAGTAATAAGAAATATTATAAAGGTCCATTTGATGTTATGCGATCACAGAGTCTTAAGTTCCTCGCTCTCTATCTCTCTCTAGCTAAAGAGAAGTAGTTTAATATTTCTCGCTCTCAAGAACAATTATTTAGTTTAAGTCACATGGACTGGACAGCTTTAATATTCTTCTTTGTAAGATGAGACAAGTCGTAACAACAACGAGAAGTTAGTTATACCATAGTTATAGTTTTAGTTAGTTAGTGATTCACGTGTGTGTGTGTGTGTTTGTGTGGTGATAATCTCACACGGTGCTTATCATCACAAGAGAGAGAGAGAGAGAGATACGGAGGAAAGACAATAATATACAAGAGACTAGAGAAGACGTTTTCATCTACCAGAGACTGTATAAACATCTCTGACTGAGAAGAAGAAGAAGAAGAAGGTCAAGAATAAATAGCCGGTTGGGATTTTTGTGTATTGAACAAGAGATGATGAGTTATTATTGAAAGTTATTGTGAGACGAATTATATATTATTATTATTACGCAGCTTCAGTTTTTCTTGTTTTTTGTGTTGATTTGTTTTATTATTGACAACAAAGATTTATTAATAATACACTAAAGACCTTTGACACTTGAGAGTGTACACATACGAATCACATACGAGTCGTCGTCGTATTGTGTTTGTTCATATTCTTATGTCAATACAGTTCTTGGGAGTAAGAGAGTTAAAGTTACATTGTGGGCTGTGTGGAACTCAAGCATAATTACAGAATTGCTTCTTCTGAGAGAGTGAAAGGACAGAGTCAGTGAATTGGGATCAACAACGACTTTTGCGGAGGAATCTATAAGAAGGAAATAAGGAAACCAGAGAGGAAGCTTGATAGAAAGTGCGTCTATGGAAGTTTGAAAGGTAAGATGAAAGTTTAAGAGTTGGAGAAGAAAGAATGCACATTGTGCACATTTTGTTAGCGTTAAGTATGAGGAAGAGAGATTAGTGACTGTTTTGGTTTTAAGGAATTCGAACATTTGGTTGTTATTGTAGGAGAAAATGTTACAATTGTTTGTTGTGACAAGTTGATAGGACGAGAGAAGAACCCTTTGTTTCCCCAAGTGAGATTTTATCATTCTCCGAAGTGCGAACATGCCACGATACCAGATAGAGTTTAAATCTTAAATGTTGCTGTCTCAGCTTCGAGTTAAATGCTTCTTCAGATCATCGTTTAGTTGTTCGCTGTGTGTTCCTTTAATTCTTTTCATTTTCAGCATTCTTTCGCATTCTGCGGTGACTCAAGACTAATAATACAAAAACCAGGAGAAAATAACTGGCATTTGAAGGCATTCATCACTCTCAAACTACTTTTGGGAGATTTCCTTCCCTCTCTCTCGTTGTTTCGTGCATAGGAATCTATTCTGTTCTGTCTTGACTGAGTGAGTCCTAATTGTTCTGCCACTTCCTCTTCTCATCTCCACTCTTCATCATCTTCCTCTAACTTAATGAGCCTCTCCTATGTATTGTTCACTGAGTAAACAATTAGATTTAAACCAGATCATATGTATTTTTATATAATGTGTGTTTGGGTTGGAAGTGTTAACTATACATATACGGAGGAGGAGTGTGGTTGGTGGTGAGTTCATATAAACTGTGATGAATCATTCTTCAAGAGAGAAAACAATTATTTCCTTCATTTGAGGAGATGACAGGAAGACGAACAGAAAGTCCGGAAATCGATGTTGAAGTTCGAGGTAAAGTTGTACTAGTTCTTGTCTAGACGATTCACTAAAGAATTGTTGGAGTTAAATAACGCTCTGATACTTTAAACAAGCCTCTTTGACTTTTGTGTGTCTTGAGTCATCTTTCAAATTCACACGAGAGTTATTGGTAGAGACTTGTTCTCTAATTTAAACCACACATGTACGTAAGGACAGAAAACTTACTGAACATAAATCAAGTGGGAAAACAAATTAACAAATGCCATCAAATTAGAACGATTTAAAACAAAAAAGAAACTTGGTTCTTTATTTTACTGCTTTGAAACCGGTACGGGTTTTATTCTAAACACGAAACGGGTACGCACACAATAAAGAATAATATAATAATTAGGTCAATCCGTGGAAATAAATGAGCAAAAGCAAAGCAGGAAAAGGCGAGCATGCAACAGGCTTTATATATATTTATTCCTATAAAGAAATCCAGTTTTGCAAAAAGGGCAAAACTAACTACCGGTTTCATGTTTTATACGTAATAATAATCACCTTGTTCTCTGGAGAGTTGTTGCATGGGCAGGGGAAATTCTGACGATAGAGGAGGAATCGGTGTGGTTTCTTTTCTGACTTACGCGTATGACTAAATCCCGAAAAGAGCCCTATAGACATGGAGATGGTAATTTGAGAACAATGCCCGTGAATTCGGTCGCGATTGGCAATGCATCGCAGTTTTTAAAAGACACATACACTATCATTATATAATGTATATCTAGTTCAATCTAAAAGGACAATAAGGAGGACTTTAGGACAAACGACAACTGAGAGACATTATTGTCTATCACGTCTCTCTTATTGTACAAAAGGTTTATATATATTATGTGAGCTTCCTTTTGTCAAAGAGGAAGGGTTCTTAACAATAATAATAATAATTGTAGGTAGGATAAAAAGTGGGAAGGGAAAAGAGGGCAAAAGTGTAAGTAAGGGAGTTTTCACGTAGTTAAATATAAGACGAGTGAGTAGTGTGGGAATCCAGGTGCATTTCAAGAGAGACCCTTTACACTTTCCTTCGAGCGATACGTATTCCACCACGTATATGTATCTCACTTTCTATTGTCCTTGTCAGATTTGGATACACAACAACTGAATCACTGAACCAGAGAGGAACTCACCCTCCGAAGATTCGGAGATTCAAAGTGATACGCAATAGGCACACTATAAGCACAATAGAAATGAGACGTTTTCAAAGTTTTAAACCAAATCATGCAGCATATAGTTTTTTTCATGGTGGAATTTCTGAGTTCTGATGAATCAGAAGATGATGAAGAGAAGGTTGCCCTAAAATCTCTTGACGTGAGATGGACCGTTATAGTTTCAATTTTATCAAGAGCACCTTCCCTTTTATATATATATATTTCTATTGTGTGAATCTGAAATTTGCTTACCTGCAAGACAAGAAAGGAAGTGCAATTTTGTTTGAGGAGACAATTTTTAATTTTAGTACACTTTAGTTTAGACTGCGTCGCGTTTATGGTTGTTTAAGTTTCTATTTTTTGCACGTGCTTTTTAAGAAACGGATGAGTAAGAAGAAGAAAAGCTGCGTGACAAAATTCAACGAAGCTTTTCAAAGAGATTTCACACAGAGACAATTGACACACACACACACACACACGGATAATATGTATGATGAGCATCATGGTCCCCCTTTAGTTTAATATTTCAGACTAACGGCTAATGAAACATATATATTTGGGGTTAAGTCGTAAAAGTTTCATTTTAGAATTTGAAATTTAAGTCAAGAAAACAAATTTGTAAGCCGTCAGGACAAATTAGAGTGGGAAGGAAGGGATGAAATGTCTTTGGAGATAAGTCTTCCCTTGAGAAAGTTATGGAGAGATTTTTGGTTAAAAAATAAAAAAGACGGGCATCCCGGGTGGCATGTATTTGTAACATGAATACTAGGCATAATATAAAGTGTCACAAAATCTCTTGTCTCTTGTCTTTCTCCTTCATTATTTGCAACACTACACACACACACGCATTTCAAAGATATCCATATATATTTATGTACAAGCTTTCGTATCGGCTGACTTTTCTCTCAATTATTCCGTTTTGTATAATTCTCAATTCTCCCGTTTCGGTCTTACACTTTTTTACGGTTGCACTCGTGTAAAATATTAAAATGTCTTGAGTGATTTAAATCTTCTGCTTCACGGCTTTCTTCTTCCCCTGTCGTCCATATCTATTATACATACACATATAGACATAATATCTTTTAACGTGTGTGTGCTTGGTGAACCTACTTTTTTTAAACCTTTTATGTCTTAGCAATCTCTCCGTTTGTCTTTTGTCCATGGCTGCTCACACATGCATGCATGTATAGTTCGGGAAGGCTGGCTGTAATAAAAAGCGTGGTTAATGGTTAAATATTTTAGAGCAAAAGGAGTTTTAGGTTTGCGAAATAGTTCAGAGTTCAGAGAGTTCGAATAAACAGTCAAAGATGTGGAATTCTTTTCTCTCTGTACTCAGGCGAGTTGAGAGTAAGAATGGAATTCATACATATTTGAAATGATATGGAATATATTACAAGCTGAGAAATTGATGGGATTAGTGTCAGTGAGATGGAGTAATTGATCATGTTGTGTGTGGAGGACAATCGTCGTGTATTCGCCTAACCTTAACTTTGAGAGTGATGTTGATTGAATAATTGGCATTTGGGTCTTGGAAGGATTTGTTGTAGGATGAGAGTAAAGGATTCTTGTTATTGTGTGTGTGGCAGATTGAAGATAATTCCTCAGGATTACACGTTACGCAAAGCTGAGCTTATTTTTCTACTCGCAACCCTTTTAATGAAATAATTCTTCTTTGTTGTTTTCTATTATTCGGACAAAAAGCAAAGCCTTTCTTGTTCAATTGAACCCTCGTCATCATCGAGGACGAGATCGGAGGATCGTTATCAACTTTAATTCCCAGTTGCTTGTTCATACCATGAGGATGATTATTGTATATGAGATGAAGAAGACCAGTTGGGCGCAATTTGAAGAACAACGCTTCATCATGATCACATATATCCTTTCCTTGTTGTTTGTGAAATGTACCAATAATCTCATCCACTTATTCGGGTGACAATAGACGAGTAAAAAACGAAGATAAAAAGTCTCCAGTTTCAATCTTTCAATTGTCGGGCAAATACAGAAGCTCCTATGTGTATTGTATTGTCAGTTGTGTGATCTAAATCTCTGACTGTGGAATTGTAAGAGAGAGATATAATCAGTCTACTTCTTCATATTATTATACCAGATTGATTTGTTTTGTAAAGCTAAAACTTAAGAGAGCTAAAAAAGCTTGTGATTGTATTTTCTAAACTGTGTAAAACCTTCATCTATATTTTACACACACACACACACACACACATAATCTGAAAGAGTGTAATTAGAGATGGAGAGAATGAATGCTGAAGAGGTCCGTCCCATCTCATTCACCGAGAGTTTAAAGAGTTTAAAAAACGTGACTAGGTTGTGGGTGTTATAATTGATGAGTACGAGGAAAGGAGGCAGCTCAGCAGTTAAGATGAATATGGTCCGGATATGTGTTAAAGGTAGGGCACAAGAGTCAAAGAGACAATTTGGAAATCTTCATAGTCTGGAATTTCTCCGCATTAACTAATTCCTCACGCTTCGTGTGTTTTCTATTCGCCATCTGGACGTGGACGTCTATCGTTCTTCTTCTTGCCTTGTGTCGTGTGTTCCTCCCTCAGGACAATAATAATAATAATCATAATGCATGTGTGTATGAATTCCAATGACTTTTGTACTTGTTTTTTAAGCATTCTTTAAATGTTTCTGAGGATTCAAAAAGACGAAGATGGGTAATAAGGGTGTCTTATTCCAATAAGAGGAAGCAGGGTGGGTTGTTGTGCTTCTATTTTTCCATTTGTCCTTACATAGTCACATTTCGTTTTTTAGTTCTTCATCTTGCATAAGTTAAACAATACGGGAGAAGAAGAAAGAACTCATACTATGTCACATAATCTATATTATAGTGTATGAGTATGGTCATCTCATTGTCAGAGGTGGACAAATGTAATTAATGATCTGTTGTGGAATGTACCTTGACATCTTTTTATCATTATTATTAGTCTTTGTGTGTGCATTTAATAATAAGCCTTTCTTATATTGTACATATTGAACAGTAGACAACAAAATGGAGAGTGTCACTTGGTTATTATTCGAGAGATGGAACAACAAAGGTTTTATTAGTATTTGCATTGGAAATCCATAAGAAGGATCCTTGGACTGCGAGTAAGGAGGAGATGTGGTAGTTCTATTTGGGTGAATAGGTTTTTTGTGAGTGGAATAAGTCACTTTTTGAATCCAACTTCCCTTGACGGATTTTTATTATTATTCAGAGTGCAGTGAAGTGTGGACTGATCATATTATCTCGTTATTTTTACGCTTATTGTGTCTGAAGAGGTGCAAGGAGGAGGAATTTCGGATTCTTCCAGTCAACCTTCAAAGCATAGGCTTATTCCACCAGAGGAAAGTTGTGTGAGGTAGAAAGTGCTTTATACGTACTGTGTGGTAGTACATGGCACTACGTGCAATTGCTTGCAAAGGACGATATATGAAATGGAGAAGTCTAATGTATACATTAGTTCAATGGACATGCAAAGATGTATAGATATAGGAGAGAGGTGAATATATGTTTGCGTACAAAGTTACATATACAACAGTATATATACATTCATGTGGACACAATGAAAAGGATGAAATCTGCGGATGAGAGATGACTAAGAAGGGAGTTTGTTGATGTAGTTTGTGTAATAGTTTAGAGGGAGAGAGTGAACAAACAGAGAAGAAGAAGATCCTTTGAAGTCATCACACAACACAGGTCGGTTTTGGAATAATTAGTAACTTTGACTTTATATACAGAGAAAGGGAATAAAGAACAAACGGGAATGCTGATCTCTCTTTTAGGCAAACATATATTTCATTCTTCCCGTCTCTCTCTCTCTCTTTCGTTTTTGTCTCTTTCTCTCTATTTACAATCCCAAAAACATCAAAAATATCCTTTCGTTTTTGATCTTGTTTTGTTTGTGGGTCTACTTTCTCCCATTGTTTGCCCATATACTTCTCTTTGAACGATTCCCTTCTTGTCTTTCCCTTATCCGTTTATTCCACTTCCACACTGACTTCCGACTTTTATATACACATGCTATTAATGCTACATATGCGTACAAATCCCATGGTTTAATCTCATCCTTCTTGTGTCCTTTGTAATTATTAAGAGTATGGTATGTCGCGACTGATGATGAGGATTCCCCCAAAATGTACAAAAAACTTTTAAAAAAGACGCTCAAGGGTTCGTTTTTTTGTTCGTTTCTCCAAATATTTCTGCATACGAGCTAGTTATGATTCAACTTTATTCGGTGTGGATGATAAGATATTATTTACAGCTTTCTGGCAACTCTCTCACACAAGGAGAGATAGACGGCGGATGGAGAGTAATGTGAATTCATATCTCTGTGGATTTGAAAGAGGATATTTAATGTGGATCATATTTTGAGGGAATAATGAGATGAGACTATTTTTACGGGATTTCTTCCTCTACCTCTTCTGATATGCACACAATGCTGACACTGCAAGGATGACGATCATGCTGCTGAGGTTGTGTGGAGGAGTTGTCAAATAATTCATATACGGTTTGTTCCGTCTTCTTCGTTACTGAGGTTTGTTAACTTAGGCTAAATGAGGGTTCATAAAGGAGAGACTGGGAAAATAGAAGAAGACTCACATATTATTATTATCATCACAACTCGTGTGGTAGTTTATAAAAGACGACAAAATAAATGTGAATGATCTATGTTATGAGTTAATGTGGGTTGGGGATTTTTTCTCACTTTCCCGTTTGCTATTTATACTGAGAGAGAGTGCGTGTGTCTCTGCTTTTTAACTAGAGATGAGTTGTTGGAGTAAACGGCTCGATGATTTTCTCGGATAAGAAAAAGTATCCTCCTGGACAGAGAGAGCAAATAAGACGATCTCGTCGTAGTCATTGTACAAGAAATAAGGGTTTTAACTCGATACACACAACAACACGCTGGGGACCATTAGCTCGTTAAAAATTATGAGCGATGGATAATAATAACATACACTCGCTCTCTCTCAACTACTTCCTCCTGCTCTTGCACTTCTTCTTATTACAATATTCAAATATTTCTTGCATTTGTTCTCGAGATTTCCTCGCACACATTTCTTAGTTAGGAAGAATTTGCAGGGACGTTTGTAAATGTACGGAAGGATTCATTATACAGACTGTTTGGTAAGAATTTTTTAGTGAGAGAGGACAAGAGAAAGCATACGCTTACCCGCTTACCTGTGAGTTGTACCTATGAATGAGAAAAAATGCAAGTGAATGAGCCTCCGTATATTATGAAATTAAACAATAATTCAAGTTTTATGCACTACTGGTTTTATAGTCGAGTTCAGAGGAATTATGAGGATCATTAAAACAGAATAAAACTCATTTTGCACCGGTTCACTTGCGTTAATTGTGTGCAATAAAGTGTATAAGGCAACAACTGTTCCTCGGGAGAGACACTATAGAGAATATCGAGTGTAGAGGAAACAGAGCGAGGAAGTAGAGACGATTCTATTCTATTTATTTATATGCAGTCTTAATAAATGACAAGAAGGTTGGCATATAATGAACACAACAACAGTAAATATACGAAGGAAGGAAGGGAAGAAGAGAGCTTGGCTTGCAGTTTGTGTGTGTGTGTGTGTTTGGGATTTTTTTTATAACTATAAGCACACGAGGACTTTGAGTTTTTGGTACATTTGACATTAAAGGTTTGCCGAGTAAATTTATGAGATTCGCAAAGGTAAGAAGGATTTTTGGCGATGATGATATAATACAGTTTATGAATAGTTGCTTGGCATGTTGTTCCATTATTTTTCACTTAGCAGTTCGATGCAAAATGGTTTTATGTTGGGATCCACTTTTCTCTTCTGGGTGAAATGCTACGAAGAAGCAGTTTCTTATGGCGCACTGCCTCTCTCTCTACTTTATACTTGTTTGCTTCGAGGAAAACATCTCAAGGAACTTATGGTAATCTGGGGGATTAATATGTTGAAGGTAACTTTAGGAGGAATGTGAGATTATTGCGGAAAGTCTCACAAGAAGACGTTGCTGTGTGTGTGTCTTTTATATGCAATTTTTGTTACACCATTTGGTCTGTAAAAGTCGTTTATCTTTTATACATGCCAGATTTAAATGTAACACAACTCACACGAATGAGCAATAAATAAGCGTTGTAATTCGACAGTGTCTTTAGTCTGCGTGCCATGCTGCTGCTATGTCGTGTGCATGTATTGCCAGTGATTCATGTGAGAAACAAAAAGCTATAAAGAATTAGAGAATATGAATAAATTGGAGGCTGGATTACATTCTGTCGTTAAAGAGTGAGAAGTATGAGAAATAGGTTAAGTATTGGATGATAACCGAAGGATTTGTTCCTCCGGAGATGATGATGATGAGGGTGGCTTGAGATTTACAACAACAGATTCTGTAGAGGATGCGATCAAGGAGGGATGTTTTGTGTTCGAAGAGGGTGCAAAGAGAGAGAGAGAACAATATAATATACGAAAGGGTTGTTGTAGTTGATTTGTTTAGAACTCTGCTCTTCTTATTCTAGGTAGACTAGTCTCTCTCGTCATCGCGTATCTTACTGGATTGATGATAATGGATAGGATATTTCAATTAGAATGTGTTTTACAAAGCTCCTTGAAGAATAAGAAGGAGACGAAGCTCAGAATACCGATAACAGCTTAAGATTAGCTTATTGTAATCAAAAGGAAAGGGCGACGAATTAAAAGGAAAAAGTTGGATAAAAAACGCGTACACAACGTGTCTTTCATCATTTCTTCTTCTGTGTTACCTGATATAATATAAAATGTGTGAATTTGATATGTAAAGAAAGAGTTGGGGAGTAAAAGAAGGAGACTAGCGACAAACGACAATAAGGACTGGATCTCTCTCGTTGGAAGAAAATGACATTATTGCCGAGATTGTCCATCGGAGATTGGACTCTCGGCTCACTGCTCATTTGAGATGGATAATAATAAGAAAGGGAGAAATAAATACATTTGTGTGACAGAAGAAGAAGGGACAATAGGGTGTAGGGCATTATGATGAGATGATTGTCATTATTCGCCGTGTAGGGAAAGAAAAGGTAGAGAAATAGGAATTGAATACACTTACGTAAGTACAGTTTGTGTGTGTTGGCTGGCACAAAACGCGTTTTTGATTTGATTCAAGTCTTTTTCCCAGGGTTGTAATGCGTGAATCTTTTATCTAACCTGTTGGCTCTATGAATGAATAGGAGGAAATGCACCCGCGTACTATATATATATACACACTCTTTGTCACACAATATTTTACGTAAGCAGGGCAGACTTGTCATACACAATGGGTGATCACGGAATAAGAGAGAGATGTGTGTGTGTGTAGTTTAATGTGGATGGGACAAATTTAGATTTCAATGGGAACAATAGATGAAAAATAAGGAAAGAATCACATCATCATCATCGTTGGGAGCAGATGGAAGTTGAAAATTGAAACTGTCTCGAGAAGAAGGAATTGATTGAAGGAATTAGGTTTCGTGTGTAGATTTAGGCTGATTCAAACAAGTTTATTCGGAGGGGTTTTATTATAAGAAACGATCCATCAGAGTGGACTCTGCTGCACTTACGGCTGACGAGGACTACGACAGGACTAATGAAATTATCCAGGAGAACAAGTGAAGTGGAAGAAAGATACTCAATGAACTCTGAGTTTGCATAAGTTAAAGAGAGACTTGTAAGTTAAAATGGAGATAATATCAAGTCCAAGTTTCTTAAGAAAAAACTTTATGAGTTAAGCAGAGCTTTGAATGGACACACTGAAATAAATTTGTGTGTATTTTCGATACATTTTACCCATCTATATAAGTTTGGTTTAAGGGCTATTTCATTAATTTGAATGGACAAGTTTTTGGTTGTTGGTTGAAGTGAGTGGTGGTAGTGGTGGTCTTCATTTGAAAAGTAAATTAGAGTTTTTATTTTCTCTGAGTTTTCGGGGGTTTCTTCTTTGAAAAAGTTTTCTGTATATTAGTAATAGCGTGGTGGTGGACTTATTGAGAAGATTACCTAAATGGGATTGAGCAAGACACAAGTCTGCCTAACCATAAGGAAGGATACATAGAAAAAGAGAGAGAGAGAGAGATTGGGATATGCGGCATAATAATTTGGTTGAAGAAAGAAAGGAGGCAGGAGCCGACTTACTCTCGGGAAGAATATCTTTATATCTTTATATCCGAAGGAAAGTTCAATGGAGAGAAGAAGCCCTTTGGTCTCACTTCATCTTTTTTAGTACTTTTTTCCTAGGCGTGTGTGTGTGTTTTGTTTACGCGAGGACGAAGAGACTTATGAAGAAGACTTTTTTGGGAGCTTAAGTAAATCACGATAGACTATAAAATGGGAACTTTTGCTCCGAAACTACTTCTTCTTTGGCCTTTGTGCTTGTGTGTTTTTGTTGAACGCTCCTAATTATTGGAAGTTCTTTTATTCAGCTCCAGCTACTACTACTAGCTCTTTTGATTAACTTTTGGCTCTAGCTTCTTTCTCCTCCCTTTTGTCCGCGCTTTCTCTCCCGTTTTTCTTTCTCCTAAATCAAAACTTAAGTCGTATTGTGTTAGTAGACTTTCTCCTAAAAGAAGAAGGATAGAAAAGAATGGTCCAAAAAGTCTGGGTATGACGAGTGTGCTTTCAACTTTTCTCTCTCAAGGCAATGATGATGACGACGTTTATATTCTTTATGTACATTACTATATTCCGTACATATGGTTTCTTTATAGTAAATTTACTCTCTTTCCCGGTGAAATGTTTTTGTGTTCATAAGTCACACGCATAATGGTTAATCGAAATTCAAACACGAATAATACGACCAAGAAGCAGGTTCGTATTAAATGTAAAATGGAAAAGTGAGGGATGGTCTTTTTGGTACTTTTCATATATTTCTTTGTAAAGTGCACATACAAAGTTATTTGTTCTTCTATAATACAAAGTTCTTGTGCTGTAATTTCTAATTGAACACTGCCTCTGTGCATATTATGATTTCAAGGGAAAGCAAAACTTTTCCTGTTTATCAACTTACAATCAAAGGCTAAATAGGTTTCCTTCTGTGTACAGCGTATTTGGGGGAATTTTAGATTAATCCCCTAAATTGAACGAATAAACAGTTGGAAAAGAGAAAGTACAAAGAATTATTAAACACCTTCTGAGCATATAACACATAAGAACCGGCCTCAATTGCCACAGAGGATTTGTCCAATTAGTGAATGATTATTAAGAGAGAGAGAGAGAGAGGAAACGAGTTTGTGTAATAAAATGATGATATATTATGTTGCCGAGCTATAGATGATGTTAAGACTTGTGTGTGTGTAACAGGGGAAAAATTGGTGTAGAAACTATATCTATATATTATATATATTGAATTGATGATGATGAGGATCCTTTTGATCTGTGATGTGTGGAAAAATTAGTCCTCTCTGTTTTATCCGTGTATTAATCCCGTGCAAATTCTGTACAAATTCATATATAGTAATATATACTACTGAAGGTGGTGATGCTATATTGCTTCTATAATTGGTTATTGACTTTGGCTCTTATGTAAATAATACACATGTATGAGTGCATTCTGATCTGATGGAACAGCAAGAAGTTCATAGATTTAGAGTGAATGTACGCGCTGGTGAGAGATACATCGTTGTTATTAGAAGAGGAATACTAATCGATCCTCCGTAGAAGATGTAAAGTTAGTGAAACGTTGAAAGTGAAATAATAGAAAGAGAGATAGAGGGACAATGAGTTAAATTGGAGAGAAGTTGGACAAAACAAGACGAATTAGTTGAATGGTAGTAAGAAGAATGAAGTGAAGATGAAGCACTACCTGATTGTATGTTGGAGAACGCACGAGAGAGAGAGGATTGTGTGATTAAGGAGAGAGGAATGTGAGGGGGAGTGGTGAGGGATATAGTGGAGAGCATTTAGTGCGACAATGGATTCACATTAGATGACAATAGGTCCCTTGATTTGGAGCAACCTCATTATAGCCCTCTTTGTTCAAAGCGGACGAGACACTTTTGTTCTTGTTCCGCAATATATGTATTCTTTCTGCAAATCAACCTTCGTTCATACGCTGTTCTTTCTTTTACAGGGAAGGGAAGCCCGTAATGATAATCAAAGTGCATCCTGGTGTGCTATTCTTATACGAGTGAGTGCAAGGTGAAGGACATCTTGCTAAAAGTAATTGCTTGCAAAGTTAGAAACGTCACAAATGTTTCGTAATATCAAGCTTTAAGTTATTACGTAGTAAGACAGGTACCTTAATTGTTTTCTTGACGAGAGGAAAAAAGTTCATGAAGGAAACTGCTTCCTACAAAATAACAATTATGTTATATACCTTTCCATACACAGGAGCGAAAGTTTTACAATAAATACTTTAAACTTTTCCCCATTCGGTTTTGACAGGACTCCTTCTTAGGTGTGAAGAGTATTCATTCTCAATCACAATATTATATATGCACATTTGCGATTAAAGTTTATAAGCCATGAGTAAACAAGCCTGCTTAGCGTGAGGAGTGTTTGTCCAACACACACAAATGAGAAATTTCGAGTGGCTTCTTGTTATGAACAATATATTGTACACACGTAACACGCGTGTATGGAAACTCGGCGCTTGTTAAGGTTCGAAGAAATTCTTAAGAGTGAAAGTGGCACGATGAATAAGAGAGAGAAGAAAGGGTGAATGTATATTTATATATACACATGGTATGTGTGTAGTGTATTTATTGGAAGGCTTTATTGGAAAGAATGAAGGTGGAAAGGAGACGGTTTTGTAATAGACTGTGCAATAAGTTTTGTGATGAGGAACTTGTTCATTACACACGATATAAGAAGATGATGATGATGATGAGATCCCTAGCTGTGAAAAATCAATTTTAGGGCTTCAAAAACACTCCGTCCCAACAAGAGAGAGAGAAAGTATTATTGTCCTTTTAGTTAGACTTATGTATTCCTTGTTGGTGTGAACTAACTTTTAATTCTCACTTTTAACTAACACAAGGAAAGTGTGTAGAAATATTTAGAATGGTTTTTCTGAAGACGGAATAACAGCAATTGTCTGATTAATTAACTTGTGAGATGTTCACTAACGCACAAAACCAGGTTTCAAATAGCGGCCTAGATATGTTGTTTTAACAGTCCCGAGAGAATGTAGATAATTCCTATAAACAATTCGGAGGGGGTGGGGATGATGTTCATCTAATGCATAGAAATATAGAATACATTCATAAACGTGTATTTGCGTGTGGGAAGGTAGGGAATTTATGGAGCCAAGGTGTTATTATGTATCCTATGTTGCTTATTCATCTCCCTGAAATGAAACCATTTCCTTATTTATTGGCATTTTACTTCTCTGAGAGCTTCTTCTTCACCCATAAGCTCTCTGGGAGAGATGGAATGAATTTATTGTCAACTCTTGCAATAATTTAAGCCAGGAAATTATTAAACAAGAGCAATCTCACATCATGTAGGACTAGCAGACTAGGGTAAGTCTTAAGGATAAGACTGTGGTGATTTCACAGCCACCCGAGGATGCTGAGACTCGTTGTGTCATTTTTATCTTCAAGTTGTCTTTAACGTAAAAAACACAGGCACAGCCAGGCAGGTTACGTGTGTGTGTGTGTGTGTGTGTGTGTGTCACTCTGAAAGTGTTAAGCCTTGAATGAAGATGATTCTGATTATATATCTATCGACATAAGAGGAGACACAGAGCGACAATTGGCTGTGTGCGTGTGTCTATGCATTAGCACAAAAGTTTTGTAAATTGTATAAAAGTCTCCGTTGTACCCGTTCCCATTTAAAAGACGATACATTAAGGATCCTTCTTATTTAAGAGGAAGAAGGAAGACAGGTAGGAGGAGATTTCTATAGGTTATTTTTCTTCTTGTCTCCTCTTTACATTTTACATAGAGAAATGAAGGAACGAAACGAATTTACCCCGAAATAAATTGTTTTACTTTCCTTTTAAACTGAAAGTACATGTCTTATGTGAATTTAATATGATTGCATGATTGATGTTTTCGACTCTTGTGTGTCTTCTTCTAGCAGAGGAGGAAATCCAATTTAATTTTTCCCATTTGCATAACACTGACAAATCAAGTTGGATGAGAGAGAGAGAAAGGTAGGAAATGCAACACATACACACACTGTCATCTCTCTATTGGAATTCCTAATGCTCTGTGGACTATAGGAAGCAAGGTACACATAAAGCAGAGCATAGGATGATGATGAGAACTACAAACCCATTTGGACAAATCCCTACAGACTCTCTAACATTCGTCATCTTTTTCTTTCCCTTCGTATTTTGTGTGTATGTCACTGTATGTGTCGCACTTTGCCTCGACTTCAATGAATCTCTTAGCTTAAGGATTAGGCTAATCAAAGGATACATGGCTGTTTATCTTGGGAACTTGTAATTCATTCCGATTTGTCTTCCGATTCACCTGAGATACAAATTATTTGACTTATTGCTTCAACTTACTTCTTGTCTGGAAATTTCGTTTTGTAGATGACGAAACGGGTTTTTACTAAAGAAGGACTAGGTATATATGTAACAGAACGTCGTTGTTCTCATTTAGGGGCACTTTAAACTTCCATTAGATTCCCCTTCCTCAGTATTTCTAAAGCTAGAAGAAGCAGGGTAATTCAATAATAAAAACTGCAATTTGGACAATTGACTTTCCCCAAAAGGCTCATCCATTCTTCATTCCACAATGTGGAATAATGCCGAGGAGGCTTCTTCTTGTCCACATTTAGTCTTTCGATTGAGAGGAATCTAATACACAGAGTAAGAGAGAGAGTTGCCTCCGATCTTTCCCTTGCTAGTATAAATCACTTTCCCCAGACTACTACCCAGCAGGCCAAGTTTCAAAGTTGCTTTTGTAAGGGAAGTTACTACACACAGGAAGAGAGAGAGTTCAGGTAACCTCGTGTGTTCGTCCTTTTCTTCGCTCGTATGTGTCCATATGGGTTTACGAGACTAATTCAACTAATTGAGGATTGTTTGGTGAACAATGTCTTAACTTTCTCTTTGGTTTTGGGAGTCATCGATTGTCTTCATTGTTGTTAGTTATTGAAAGGGTTGAGATTCAAATCGAGGAAATAAAAAGCAAAGATACACAATAGTGACAATAGCTAGTTCTTTGGACTACATGTACGTATGCATAATTAATAATAAAAGGACGCGAGCGGTCAATAGAAGAGGTTGTGGAGTGGGTGTTTTTTTGAAAACTGGTTTCGTGTGTGTTTTCTCGTTTGTACAAGTTAGGCTGATCGTTTACTTCGGTTGGCAGCGAGAATATTTTTTAGGTGGAAAGGAAGAAGAAGAAGAAAAGCACACGGGAATAATTCGGGGTGCCCACTCGGGACGTGGCATAAGCTTGAAAAGTGGCTTTGGTGGATGTCTCCATAAAAAATAAGCAATAGAACACGGGCAACTGAGTTGAACCATATATTTTTGTGGTCAATGGTTTCATGTATAATGCAAGAGATTACCCTTTGGTTGGAATGACTCAATGCTCATCTCATACATTTTTGTTTCTCTCTATCAATACACTCCACGGGAGAAAAGACAGTTCAAATCCATAACATTAATAGCCTCTCTTTCCAGCTTTTTCTTATTCTCCCAGCCAATCTCTCTCAAGTGATCGAGAGCTCTCTCTCTCTATACTTTTCCCATTCCCAAAGAAAGAAAGACATAAAAAGGATTCTGCTCCTCCTGTACAATAATGTTTCTTTTCTCCGTGAGCGAATATTTTTAAAGGATTCTTTAACACACACACTGGCCATCGCTGTACTTTTACACAAGCCAACTAGGTATGGGTATATACCTTGTAGTATGATTACGGCCGCGTTTTTACTTCTTCTGAAGTCTTTGTGTGATAATTTATGGGGTTTTATTGTAGCGGAAACACTCGGTCATTTTATTTGGATGGAAGTCAAGTAAAGAAAGCAATCCTATGTATGTGTAGGAAGAAGCGAAAGTTTGAGTGCGTAGAAGATCTTGATCATACTTGACCGTACTTGATCATAATAGCCAATTGTTTACTGACAAATTGTGAGGTAAGTTACCCGTGTAAGGTAGAACTGGATTAACAAACACAACTACGTCTGAGAGATGAGTTTTTTTTACAGAAGACTTGACAAAGTTTTGTATATGATGGTGAGAGTGTTGTTTAGTTATGAATGAAGAGGACAGTGTGAGTAGTGGTGGATGAAGAAACGTGTGTATAAATGATGTAAGAGTAGCCTCTCTCAAAGAGTTCCGTAGGGAGATTATTATTACCATCCCCTTTGCCTTTCGCGATTTCCCCCATTCTTTCCACTCTTTCTGCTTACTTCACAGATGAGACACACTCCGTGTAAGTATCGTTTTCTCTACAAGAGATTTTTCATAGAGTTGTCAGGTGAAATTCGATATACTGAATATTACTGAATGTATACATATATTGGTTTCAGGTGATGAATTTCACAGGATCAATTGCTAGTTGTGGAATTATTCTTATCTCTCTGCCTGTCATTACAACAAGAATGCTTTCACTCTCAATGTCTCAACTACCTAAACGAACTTACTTTGGTACTTTAAACAGATTACAAAAGATGTGACGTCGATTGTGGCCTACTTTACAAAGTATATATTAAACCAAAGAAATATATGTGTAATGAAATGTTGAGAGATTCCTGAATGCACAGATATAATATAATGTATGTGTAGGTTTCATTTATTAGCTCGTTTTTGGTTCATCGTTTGCATTTCCTTCAAGTCCGAAAGGTTGTTTTATTTTGGTAAAAATGCGGTGGTGGTGGTGTTGGGGATAATAGAGAGATGTTGTTATTAGAGAGATATGAACGCTCTTCGGCGGTTT
>Ga0194135_10000199_pt1 | contig 34719 bp, 25 predicted proteins | sample LitLau_LLRF_2013_FD_134024 | JGI IMG/M metagenome (GOLD analysis project Ga0194135, IMG submission 134024) | Freshwater sediment microbial communities in response to fracking from North America - Little Laurel Run_MetaG_LLRF_2013 (version 2) | ecosystem: Environmental > Aquatic > Freshwater >... | reverse complement strand
TCTTCCCCTAACAAGATATTTAAAACCTTAAACCCTCTTTTAGCCACTTAGCTCTCTGCAGTCTAACATTATTTAATCACACCTGTTGTTGCAGAATGCTTGAGGAACATGAGACAACACATTAATTTAGTAATTCAAAGGTCAAATACCAATTAACACTGCTAACTGCATATTAGAATAATCTACTTTTCCTAGGGTGAGAGATATCTGACAATGAGTATGCACAGCGAGCGTACCCTTTCCTATACATGCACTCTTCAACTATCCACTTACCATACTATATAATGAACACTCTCGCATAATATTTAATAGCATTTAACTGTCACATTGGGAAACGCTGTCTTTGATGTAGTCAAATGTAACACGAGCAGTGTATATAGAGACGATTGAATCATTTTAACATGGAAACCTAATATATTACTAACAAACTAACAATCCATAGACTCTGTACTTTAACTAACTTTTGAAACTCACTATTTACTCACTTGCACAAAGACACTACATGCGGATGGTCGGGGTGTTTCGTAAGAAAACTACATAGAACATGAATTACGTAGAGTTTTATTTAATGGACGTACACACACTACTACCCGTAGTAGGTGTGTGTATGTATGTACTTATGTATACTCACTCACCCTTTTGGATTGTGTACACCTCATCCTCTGTGACCTTTATTGCCTGCGATATCGTAACCTTAGTTGATCTCGAAATGTTAAAGAGTTCCACAATATTATAGTTGTAACTTTTAATGTTTTTTGTACAGTAGAAGTGTATTTGGTCCACTTAACTCATTAACCACAAACCTGTGTGATTTTCCCGAGCGAGTGAGCATGTGTGTATAAAACAACTTATTGTGCATCCCAGTTGGAAAGCTAAAATTGAAGTATAGAGGCTTTTTGGTATTGTGTGATGATGTTGTTATAGTTCCGGTTGTCTCATGTGTGCCTTTCTAGCTGTATGTGGAATTAAAGGTAATGCTCCACCGTGAGATTAGAGAGTCTTGGCGATGATGAGTCCCGCAGCTCCCTTTCTCTCCCTTAAGACTTGCCACATGCAATTACTCCATATATAGAGCTGCTGCCATCAAATGAATGCCTCTTTTCTCTCTGTGTGTGTATATATTGAAAGGCCGGAATGAATAATTGAGCTCAATTACAAGAGAGACCTTAACTCTCCTATCGATTTAACAACATTTGAGTTGATTCATTTTGTATTTTAGTTGGTTTATACACGAGGGTGTCTTGTTTTCCAGTTTGGCGTCTTCATTGAGTGACCTGAGTTATGATGTAGCCGTCTTGGAGAGAGCAATTCGAACCAATGATGTGACAAGAGTGAAGAAATGTTTCGAGAAGCATCGACACCGTTTCCAGGTCAGTATTTCCGGTTCTTACATTTATTTTGGTGGTTATGGTCACCCAGAGGACAACTTTCACCCTTGTGTTTCGTACTTCTGTTTGAGTGATGGGCTCTTTCCGTGGGTAGTAGTATTGTTTTTACCCGAAGAAGCAGGGAGACGTACGTGAGAGGGAGATGGAGAGTGTTTTGGAGAATTGTGTGGAATTGACTCTGATCCTTGCTCAAGCATGTTCCATACCAGCGTAGTAACTGACAGGAGGACTTTTAGTGACTGTATCTACCTCGCGATGCCTTTTTTATACGGTCTGCATTATAGATTAGAGACAATGGTCGTGTCCAATGTGGATGGGAGGAGAAGTGAAAGCACCGGGAAACAGTAAAAGAAATTCCCGTGAGTTCTTTGGGGACTATCACCAAAGCCGATAAAGTCTTTAAATAGATATCCACAATGATGTTCGTGGTTTCATTGTAAAGCCATAATAAGACGGAGAAAGTATGTGTGTGTGTTCTCGGACTGACTCTTCTTCTGTATATATGTATGTTGAATGTGTAGTCTGTCTCAGTGGAAGACATTTTATGCATTAGATTAACTGAGTCCCATTACTATTTACCATGCATATTACAAAAGGGTTCATGCAGTCAAGTCACGAACGCCGGATCCTCCAGAGAAAGCCAACGATTTCGTATCTTATTGTTCGGTCTGCAAGACACCTTGTTTTAAGAGCATTTTTCTAAGGTCCCGGGGCCTTACGGGACTATGAGACATGATACGAGTGTCTCTAGATATAGTGAGTATAAAATATTCATGAAGTTGGCCAGGAACATCTGGAGATAGACTGCCAAACAAATGTATCTAATATGCACGTAGGAGAAAAGGTAAGTTGGGTGTCTTTCTTATTCTCATCAAGGAGTTTAGTGCAGGACGTGACTTCCAGCTCACAAGGAGAGTTTATATTCGCACATTTCAATCTATTAGTTCATCGTCCATCGCCAAGAGACTGTTAAATTACATCTTTCCCATCTAATGTGATGGGTCCCTCTAAAACAATTTGCTACGCGGTGACGTTATCAAATGACACGATAGAGCAGTCCCAGCCTCTCCGACTACACACAGAAGCATAGTATAGCCATATCAACCCAATAATACCAAGGTATATACTAATTCTACTGTACACACACACACCTCCGTTTCTTGGAAGGATTATGTCAGACGAAATGACTCTGTGTCTGTGTCCAGTGCTGAAGATCAGTCTGTTGTATGGAGTGTGTAGGGGAGTTAGTTATTTTGTGTGCGGCTAGAAAGTGGCAGAGTAGTGTGGTCATTAGGGGAAGTTGAGAAAGAAATAGTGAAACTACTAAACTACTACTACAAAAGTAGTTGACACCACTCCTCTTGTGTTAACAAATTAAATTGGGACGTAAATTTCCACTTAGCGTTTCACGGGTCTGGTTGGCAGGCCCGAGTGCTTTCACTTCTTCTGACTGTTCATGAAAGAGAGAAGCGGAAACAATGTCACTTCACAAAAGGAATCACTTGGAGAGAGTGCCTTGTTGTGTTGACTAATTGCAAATCTTGTTATAAACTCAAACATCAATCTAATTTTATTTGCTGCCAAGTCTCTCTCTCTCTCTCTCTCTCTCTCTCTCTCTCTCTCTCTCTCTCTCTCTTTTCGATCTCATGAGATGAATTATTTCTTTAGCTCCTCGAACGTGCTCAAAACAGTGCAAATGGAGAAGGGGATAATGTTGGTGGTGGTGGGGGATCCTCGTCGGCAGGAGGAGGAGGAGGAGGTGGATCAACTTCGGCTGGACCCGTGGCTGGCCCATCTCATGCTGCAAGATCGAGGTAATAATCATTATGTCCATTATTTCTGTAAATCAAGTTAGAGAACTCTTCTCTCATAATGTCATGGCATCTCTCTTTTCGTATTTCATTGATTGCCCAAACTCTTCTTCTTCTTCGTATTTGAGGCTACATAATTTGTGAGAGAGAGAGGAAAGCTGTCTCATTCATCAGAATCTTCAAAACAGAGAGTAATAATAATTGGTTGAAATTTTAATGCATAAAATCATGAGCGGATGGAGGAGAAGTTGATACAAAAACGTTCCTTCGAGGGCAATAATAACTTTAGTTAGGCGAAGTGGATAGGTTGGAGGGCGAATTTTCGGTCGTTAGTGTGTGTGGAGTTTTTGGTGTGAGTGGATATAATAAATTCATTGTTATATAAGAGGAGGTAGAAAGAAGGTAGGGAGAGAAAGAAGGAAAGAAAGTTGAGGTAGAAATAAGTGTGGAATCAAGAGGATGGAAAATGGAAAGTGTGTACGAATGCGAAAGGATGCCTGGAGAGAAACTTTTCACTTTCCACCGAGCAGACTTACTTTAGAGTGCACACGGTTCAGTAAAACTGTTCTCGTGCCATCCACGATGATGATATCAACTTTCTCCAAGTTATTATGATGAAGAAGAATCAGTTTCAAGTTTGAGTTCATAATTGCATTTATTATTTGGTTACATTCAGCAGGCCTAGTGAGATTACGACGGAATTAGAGGAAAACCCGGTGGTGTTCACGAACGCGCTTCATTTGGCCGTAGAATGGGGTGCTAATGATGTGCTTCGATTTTTACTCCGGGAACAAGTAGACCCCAATAAAGGTGGGAGACTTCCGGATGCCTATGACATTTCTGTGGCAGGCAGTCGGAGTGCCTCAGTTTCTGCTTGGGGTTCCGGTTGTGTATTTTGTCCTCCAAGTCCCAAGAACATTTCCCGAGATGTGTCCCCCAGCCGTGAGATTGGCAGAATATTTTCGAGAAACTCCTCTCGAAACGTGTCAAGTGAAAGTTCACGGTGCGTCTCACCGTGTAGGGATCGACCATGGAGTACCAAGCCAGAGGTGATAGAAAACCGAAATGCTGCTCACCTGAGGCGAGAGGCGTTTAAAAATCTCTCCTCCAAGAATGACGACAAGACTGAGAGTTCGAATGGAGACCATGACTTTGGACCACCGTCCTCTGAAGTTCGACCAATTATCTCTGTGGTCTATTGTACATCTGATGAACGACGGAGGTCCAGCAGTGCTCGCCCTAGTGCCGCTGAAATCGTCCTTTCGGGCTCGGGATTTCCTTCTGAGAGGGAAGGAGAAAGTGGAGGTGCTATTGGTGGGGATTGGACTCCAGGTTGTTGTTGCATAGCACACAGTCTTTTTCACCCGTGGAAACCCTGGAAGGATCTGTCTAATTGAATGATTTCTTAAAACAGTTGGTCAGCAAAGACGAATGAACAGAAGAGTGAGCTGGGTCTCGAGTCTCCGAGAGCCAGCAGACAGGAGTAGAATGACATTAGCAGGGAGACTGAGACGACATTCAAAGTTGAGACTTCCGAGACAGAGATCGTTTTCGTTGGAAAGTGAGTTGGAGCTAAGGACGGTGGCTAAGCGAGCGGTTGGAGTGGCAGGAGCACTGGCAAGCATACGGGAAGCCCGAAGAAGCATTTCTCTCAAAAGCAGTCCGTTGCACTTTCCCTGGAACTTTCGACGAGAAAGCTCATCTGCAATGAGAGAGAGTGGAGTGTTTGCTGAACTCAGGAGGAGCTCTGAAATATTCCGGAATATCCTCCTGTCTATTGCCGGACGGGATGAGTCAACTCCGACAGGTAACACTTCACATCCGTGCCACTCGGATATATATTTCCTAATCTATTTTGTTCAATTAGTCTGATACGTTTGCTTCGCCATTAATATTGCTTAATTGCTCACTTTAGGGAGAAACTTTCCCTACCCAGTTCCCCCGTTGTTAGACTTACTCGAGGTTATTGGCAGTCTTGCACGCTTCGTCTACAAATATACACTCACATTTAGTGTGTATCATCTGTGCAGAAGGTTGCACACACTCATATGGCATATACATGTGTATAATTGTGACATAAACTTCACCTATAGACTATATATATATGTAGGAAAGTCAACTAATAGAAGTATCAATTACTCCGAAGAGACAAATTGAGCAAGCTTATTCTTTATTCACATGGAGGAATTCAGTGTATAGGGACAAGGGAATTCAAGGGATATCAATATTCAAGTAATGAGGACGAATAAGACTACTGGAGAGACCATAGAACTGAATGTGAGTAGAGGGATGAGTGGATATGGGCTTGGAGAGAAAGTCTTAAAGATCTGATCTCTCTGACACAGTCGCTGCAGCTTTTAAGAGTCGCGTTTGAACTGTTTTATCATGTGATATTATAAGATAGGTAGTAGATTATCATACGAGCAATATTGGTTTCTTCCTACGCAGTAGTTGATTGAGTTATTAAACTCAGCCTCACCCATTCCATGTAGTAGAGATAGCTGACTTACGTAATCTATTGATTGAAACATAATTCACTTGATTTGTGACCAGTGACCACTGAATCGAATTTCGAAATCGGGAGATATATATATGTACCTATATATATATACGGTGTTTCTTGTTGACGAATGACCCTGGTACTCATAAATGACATGGAGTATCAAAATTGAATTAGCCTGCAGAGCTAGTACTAACAAGATGCACGTATGTGTAGCTGGGAATCACTTAAGTTATTTAGAAGTACAATTAGCAAGCAAATGTAATTGTTATGCCTTTTAGTTTATGTTAGCTTGATGTTTCAGGGAAAGCATGTGTATGAGATTATATTGTGCTTGTATGATATTGTACAGATGAAGACCAATGCGACTTGGATGGAAAAGATTTGAGTTTCTCGTCCCTGCTAGCTGCTCACGGGCGACGTAGATCTGAACGAAGTGTTTCTTACTCTTCGTGTTCATGGTCGGATGTTTCCATCGGCTCAGAAACCTTAACGAGGAAACCACTCAGCATTAATCCTGCAATTTCTAAGGGACTTCTCGTGGTATCAATAGAGCCTAGGGGTCGTGAAGTGACATTTGTCGAACATTACACGTCTGCTCAACTGATGACACTCCCCCCATTGTTCTTAGCTGCTTGTCGTGGTCGTTCTACTCCCGTAACTCTTCTTTTGCAACATGGAGCCAAGCCGGGATTCGTGGTGAGTTTGCTTCTCCTTAAAAAGCTTCAACGTAATTTTATCATAGCGTGAAAGTTATAAAAGAAGTCTAGGAAGATTATACAGTCTGTATAGAGACATTTATAACAGCCTTTTATATTAAATTGAGGAAAATGACATGCTGTCTTTAGTTCGATTGAATTGACACATTGTGTCCCATCGAGAGAGGGGGTTTATGTGATATTCGTACAATAAAATCGCTGCAGTGAAGCAGACTTACATCATAGTATAATGAACCTACTACACACATATATATATATAATAATATATATATATATATAGTCTCACGCATACACACTCACGAGACTGTGGTTAGAGTTAGAATTAAGTGTGAGTTGAGGTGTAAACTGTACAGGGAATTCGTTAAGCATAAATATCTCCTAAATTATCCACTTTCGTTTGTATTCACGAAGTTCTTCTTTTGACATTATTGAAAACAGAATTGTTCTGTCAAGTCTCAGAACTCTGATGTAGCTAATATATAAATGTAAGTGGAGGGACTGGAAATAAAGCTCTAGATGAAAGTTTTGTTATTTGTCTCTTTATTTAGAAGGCTTCTTTTTACCTCTTCCTTTCATTTCGTTTTGAGTAACTCTCGGAACAATTAGACTTTTACTGCACGGTGCTGTGAACGTAGGAGATTCGAAAGGAGAGAACACAACATGAGACAGTCTCGGAGTTAAGTGGTGTAAGGGAGATTACGTATTATAAAATAGGAAATGTGACAGGAGAGAATGTGGAATGTGCAAATATTGCGCGAATATGAAATTGTATATGTGTTGGTATATATGGAGAAAGCTAGGTATAAATAAACGTAGACAAACAAGTGTTTTTGGCAGCTAAGAGGGATAATAATGATGTCGATATGGCTTGTTACGATTACCATTTAGTGTGATAGAGGAACATTGTTGAGTTTGTAAGAAAATCGATTAAATGTGGTTCATGCCAAAATTATTCCAGGACTCTCTTGGCAATACTCCTCTTCATTTGGCCGTAGTACAGTTGCCTACCCCATGGGATCCAATTCTTGATTTGATGGAAGCTGGAGGCAAAATTTTGATTCGGAATGCTCGTGGAGTTTCTCCTGTTGACCTTTTGCCTCCAATTGCTCGACTTCAGAAACAATTAGTTGCTGATTGCTGGCTGGGGTTGGTTCTGGAAGATGCAGCTCATACAACAGACCATCAAGAACAAGGTCAGGATTTTTCTATTGTGTCAGTAGATAGAAATATAGACTCACGCACGGCTGTATATGTGTGTGTTTTGTGTGAGAGATGTTTTGTGGCTACGTGAAGAACGCATGGGGTGAAAGGAAATAAAAGAAAGACTTTTACTTACAGGAGCTAGAGAACCTGGCTCGAGGTCAAGTAGGCTGTTCAAGAAACTACATGAGGCTCGACACCACCGGGATAAGAATAGTGAAGGTCGAACTACTGCTCAAAAGTCTGGAGGTACCAAATGCGGTACAACTGGGGATCAAGGTCAGGGGAATGAGTTATCGGGTACAAATGAAGTTTCAACCCCACTAACGACTCCTTGTCCAATACTCCGTGGCAATAAGGTAAGTATTTTACAAGTACTGACTGAAAAATAGTCGTAGTAAAGTTGCTCTGCATTTTAAGTACATGGTAGTTGGTGCGGTGAATTTATTCGCAGTCATGACAGTTGGTGCATCAAAGAATGATTATGCAAGGATTAGAACCCGAAGGCATTCACCGTGTACGTATGTATACTTTTAGGTACATCTACAACAACCAAGTACCGTTTACTTACTCATTCCTCTGTGTACCAAGACTAATTGCAATACAACGGTGTTTTGTGTTTTTCGAACCACACCACGTACTTCTGGTGTTAAACTTGCTTTTGGAGACTTGAGAAAAGGTAGTGGAAAAGTAGATGGGAAAGAGTAAAGTGTGTATAGAGAGAGAGGGTTATACGGATGTACATGGAGCTTGAAGAAGGTGTATATAGGTACATATGATTTACGAGAGAAGGAACTCATTCCAATCCTGAAAATAAATCTCTCATGTAATTGCTGTTCATGTGTCGAGACCGAAGGAAACCCATCTCTGGATCTCTAAGCTCTAGCTTCGTTCAGTTGTTGATGCAGTCTCGTTGTTGGAAGAGAAAGTTTTGTTTTAGTACCAACACCAAGAACCCCGACCACAGGTCTAACATTGAACCTACGTATGTATTTATGAAGAGATATACCTTCTCCTTGTATCAACATGCATACAGATACATATGTATATACATATATATCTCCTGGTATCTAAAATGAAGAAGGAAGGAAGAACTCACATACTCAAGTATTTCTGGGACCTTTATTAGATAGGAGGAGCACTCACGCAGCTCAAACGATGAGTGAGATATATCTATATAGATAGGGGTGCTATACACTGTATACCTAATTGTAATTATCACAAGACTAGAACTATTTCAATTCCTGGATGAGCCTTTTAAATCATCATCATCATCATCATCATCATAGGTAGAATGCTACCTGAACGCGTATGTGTGTGTGTGTGAGTGTGTGAAGGAGCACTCGCTTGGCATTACAGTTCTTTCCAATCTTCATCAGAAACAGAGAGAGAGAGAGAGAGAGAGAGTGAAGAGAGAGGAGAGGGAGTCTTGGAGAAAGAAAGTGTGCGTCGATATTTAGATTTTGAAGAGGAGACAGCACTTCTAAAGTTTAATCTACTTTAGGCTCAAAGTGGATGGATATAAAGGTGGTGGTTGCTTTTTGCCGTGTGCAACGTCGAAGAAGATGCGCTGCTACTCAAGTGGCAATAAACATCCAGTCAAACTAGTTTAGATAAAAGGAGCTTACGGAGACATAATCAAAATAGGTCAATCCTTTTGAGACACATGTATGATGATGATGACAAACGAATTTCTTTGGACGAGTGCTTTACTGTAGATCAGACTTTAATTATATCTGAGAGTTAATAGAACTTGATGAAAGTAGAGATAGAAGAACGGGAGATGAGAGAGTGTTCACAGGATTTTCTCCATCAGCTTTCTCTCTCTCCCTTCGTCTCTCTCATCAGTGTGTGTGTGTCTATATTATTACATAATCTCACTTTGATATACATCTCCTTTTATGAACTTCCATAACAGCTATGTTTATTTGACAAGAAAACCATCGTGAATATAACATGATAATTGTTCCTTTCTTGGACTTTTTGTTGACTCAATAGTAATTCACCCAGCCAGTATTATATAGCATATGCGAAGCACTAGTAGTAGCAGGAGGAGGAGGAAGTTTTCGAATTCTTCCATCTCAATGAACTACTCAGAAGTTTGTGTATTATTGTAAAGTGGAAGTTGTTTTTTGATGCAAATCGAAACAATATGACAGAAGGAATGACTTTCTTGAAGAGTATCAATACAAAAGTTGGACTTTTCTGAAGTGTTTCGAATTTCATGTGTCACTGTTACCCTTAAATTCTCTTCTTCTCTTCAGTCAATGCCACTTTTATCGTAGTGACAGCTCCATTAAGCAAGTCATGCTCGTCGTCAACGTCAGAAAGTTTTTTAATATAATTCTTTTCCGCCTTGTTGACTCATAGAAGAAGTGTTATAGAGAAATATTAGTTTATTTTCAATCAAACCGTACGAAAACGGTATATCTATTTATTCCTTTTACTTTGCCTTCCTCTTTATTATTATCATTAAATATTCAGTCTTGCCTCAAAATAATACGCACGATAATTCCAATAAGGATAGGAACATGTGACGGGAAGATATACCTCCAAGAACTAAAGAATATATTAATACAAAGCTAGAACTCCGAGAATTCGCTGGTTTTGCGTATCAGCAATGCCTAAGAAATAAAAAACCATGTTTTTAGTCGTTTATTTTGATGATGGTGAAAGCGTCTTTCGTTAATAACTTTATACGAATTTCCTGATTGTATCTCTTCCTTCTTGGAACACTTTCATCATTATTCTTCAAGAAACGACGGTTTGCGAAGATTGGGGAAAACGCTTTAAGCAAACGAGTTTGCTTTTTCCCCGTCTAACTTGCATTCCAGGTAAAAAGCACTCGCGTTTGGATCATCTCCATTTGTGTATCTATAGCTTTCTACACTGGTTTTGACATTGCTTAGCATAGCTTCGACTATTTCTTGTATTAATCAATCATTAAATCATCTGCTTAAGTAAAAGTGGAGAAGGAGGCAAAGTCCTCGAAGTAGATTGCAAGAAAGCGAAGGAATGAAACTCATCTCTTCCTGTGGAAATGAAATAAGTTTAACGTTAGCCACATACCATACACCACCCTATATGTATGAGGTGTATTCTTTTTCCAAATAGCGCTGCTTCTTTGCCTTCCCACTCAGTGTAAGTTGTTAATCATTCTGTCTAGGAAACATTTAGTGTGAAAGAAAGTTTTAATTTAGACACAAACCATAACGATGATAATCTAGTATGAAATATAGCCTTGGTAGAAATAGATAAAGATCTCATTAGTTGCCACACGTTCTTCCTTAAATGTGAGAGATGGGATGCTGAATTTTTCAGCTTCGCTCGCACCTCGTCTTTTATTTTTAAATGTTGCGTTCAGTTGGGTCATTTTAGTTTACGTCAGTGTGTACGAAAAAGTTGCTGGGTTCTTCTTCGCCCGTAGTGACACGCTAAATACAAGGGCGAAATAATAGAATAATTTGGATTTAGTTTACTCATAGTCGTCGTCCCGTGTGAGAAAGCAAAAGTCAGGGAAAGTATGGAGTGGCAGTAACGCACAAGTTCATCTCTTATCTCGTTTTCTTGTGTTTCGAGAAACTACGAATCACCGCACCACATCTCGCTGAGTATTCTCTTGTCTTGTGTCTGTCGACTTAAGTCTCAACCATAATATGAATATGGATGGGCATTTTTTTCTAGACTGGTGAAGAAAATAATTCTAACACGGCCGGAGGTGGAATCGAGTCGAAAAAGAAACTGAAGAGGCGGAAAGATAAGACAAACATTAAGACCCAGACTGAAGCAGGTACAACACTTCACTTTCTTCGATCAGATATATTGCAGAAATCTTTTTATCATCGACTCGTTCAGTTTTCACTTCTTTCCATGTTGCTCACATCTTTACTTCCTTCCTCCTTGCTTTTTTATACACTTCACATATACGTAACCATAATAATAACAATATAGTGTCTGCATACTATTATTCTTTATTAAACATCCTCCATCCTTCTCCTTTCTCTTCCTCTCGCTTTAATTTACCAAGAAGATTGAAACTAATCTTATACATGCTCGCTTTATTTAGATCCCGTAAAGATGGAGTGGTCAGAATTAGCTCGGTGTTTATTAACGTTGAAATCAATCGCCACAAACGATGAGTGCCTTGATGATGTCCTTATTGGACTCGTATCCCATACCCAATCTCTCCTTAAGAGATTTCAACAAGTTCCCCCGACTACTGATGTTCCACTGGATCCTCACAAATGTCTCTCTGGCCTTCTTCACACCTTAATTTTGGTAAGTCCCTACATAACAACATTCCATCATGCAGTTATTTTAAAACTCCACACCCGAATTCGTCACCTGTTCAAAGTAACATGGAAAAACCTCTAGGCACATTTAATGCAGTCGACTCACAATAAAACATGCAATCGTAAATATATCTGCATCTTACACAAGTCTCCCTGTAGAGCTCAACTTGTCTCGGGAGTGGAGTGTGAAGAAGAATATTAAGGCATTCCCCCACATAGTACAGAGATAGTAAAGGAGTGCTTCACATTTGCATATACATCCACGTTCAAAGCTTTCTCCCGAGTTTTCTGTCGCAAATAATACAGCTCTGCCCAAGAGAGTGGTAAAAGTGGTTGTGATAGAGAATAGCATGGAGTTGACATAAAAGGAATGTTTGTATTGAATTACATAGAGTAACGAGCAGAACTAGTGTTTATGAGCTCAGGTACTACCATTGTGATGGGTCGATACTGGTAATGAATGTCTGTTGATGATTTCTAGGATTTCTCTTCTTTTGTGGTCTGCCATTTGAATCAAAACACACTCTCTCTCTCCTCATGAGTGTGTGTACATATGAAAACTCTCATTGTGTGTGTATGTGCGATTGTTTAAGAGCAAGTCACATGTAGATTTTCAATTACGAGTGTAGCAGACTGCTGCCACGATGATATATTATAGCTTGTGTGTATAGTAGAAAGAGAGAGTTTCGCTACGAATCAAACTGAAGGATGTGTGGTTTGTGAGTTGGTAGTAGGAATTTTGTTGATGCATAGTTGTACTAGGAGAGACTTAATACTACTACACACTCTTTCAGTTTAGACTTTTTTGATGAGTTTTTCCTACTAATGTAAACACAAAAGGTTGTATGTATTTGTCCTCTCTTCTGACAGACTCATTGTGTTTCAAAAGAATTCTTCTGTGATTACATGCCATTTAATAACCTTTCAGGGGATGCGAGTTTAGATTATTGGTATCGAAATCTCAACGTGTGCAGAGCTGTAAAATGAACTTTATGTGTGTGTGTATGGACGAACTAGCATGTATGTATTCGGATAGACTTGCTTCTACAAAATTTAAATTTAGTATATATTGACTTTCTCTTGAAGGTGTCGACGGCGTCCGTACTTCAATGACAGCGTAAAATATATAGACACGTGTAAGGTAGGCCTTGGGTGAACAAACAAAAGCATGTTGGTAGACACAGAAAGGCATATTGAATTCTTTAGATAGGAAAGAAGGACATGATCTTCTTCATTACAAGTAGAATGTTTCATTACAGCGTGTGTGTGTTTTCTTCACAGGTTACCGTACAGTCTCACGGATCGAAGGATGAACCGAAAAAATACTTGTCGGATGTTATGTGTACTTTGGCCCAAGCTTGTCTACATCTTGCCACAGGTCCTCATCCTCTCCAGTACACTGCAATGGTTGCGATGAACAAAGTTGTTGATGTGGCTATTGTTCACAGACTCACGAAAGAAAGGTTTGTCTCGTACAAAGTACTCAGTCAGATGGTAATATGCTCTGCTTCCAAAGTTTCTTTGCCCTCTGCAATATATTATACTTCGTATATAAGAAGACCTCAGCTTTCTCCTCAGACCTGCTTCGAGCAGCCTTTCAAAAACTGTCTCCCTGTAGAATTCACAGTCTTACACACACTCTCTTTCTCTCACTCTACTTTTTTTCTCAGCAAACATTTTGTACCTGTGATGATTACTCCATACGGACCTCATCCATGAAAAACTGTGTACTACCAAATCTCTCCTCACACAGCACTCAATTTGATCTTTACTTTCTTTCAAGACTCTGATCTATGTATTTTAACCCTTTTTTAAACAGTTATTTGATTTTTGAATGTCAACTACATTTTTAGTCTTCACTTACGATTTCTCATATAGTATAAATAACAAGTTAATGTCAAGTAAAATAATATCTTCATGTTTGCTTTTTTCAGTCGAGAAATAGAGGGTGAAAAAATATCGTTGAGCAGTAATCACGGGCAGGCTAATAGTCAACACGGAGCTGTGCAAAGTCGAGGTTCAGTAGTGTCGTCTAAAATCACAGGACATGGCTCGAGTGGAAAAGGTCCGTTTCACAAAAGTAAATCCAAGGAAGCTCAACCCAAAAAACCTTGTGTAAGCATCCCGAGTCAAGACTTACTTGGTAAGCTTGTGGATTCTTAAGCTTTTGAAGATTTAAAGGCTTTTTGAGAAATCATACTTAACAATATTATAATAACAATCTTGAAGTCATCCACCATAACTTTTCGTCTCTCTCTCTCTTGTATAGATTTTATAAAATTCTTAAATAAGCATTACACAAGTTATGGGATCAGCGAGAACGAATGATACATTTCTCTATTTACTGCATAGTACTGCATACGCGTTTATTTAACATATAAATGAAAGTGGTGTATATATATATATATAGACTTCGGAGGGATACGCAGAGCGAAGCAAAACCGTCCTGAAGGGAAATTTCATCTGTCCAATAACGTGTGTGTGGTGTGTGTGTGTGTTTAGTTGCTGTCATTCTTCTAAATTGTATCTGAGAATGGCAGACTTGTACACGGTAAAACGAAATTACCTAATGGTAGACAGAGATAGCGAGGATTAGACTTTCGACGAAAGTTTTGAACAGAGATAGTACAAAGTGAGTAGGATTACATTGACGATTAAAGGTAATTCCGTTTGATCCAGAAGTAGTTTGAGATGTAGCGTGAGAATATTGTTTAGAATGAACGAAAAGACAGCATTTTCATGTTCCTCGTGGACAACTACACTTCACAGGAAAAGAGAGAGAAAGTGAGTACAAGGGACAAGAGAATTAAAGATTAACAAGGCTCAGCAATGACAACGGTATCAGGGGAGTTATGAAATGGAACTGAACTGGAAATGCATCAATGTTCTATACTCCCCATGTCTAAATACTGATTCCACTAGTTTTTACGACATCCATTTTAATGGATTGGGTACTCACTGGCTTAGTCTACACACGGACACAGTCTGGACAGACCTTTACTTTCTCCCCGTCTCAAGAATACCTTTCTCAGTCTCTCTCGTTTATTGTTAACATGAGCCTTTTTGCATTATATAACTATATATCCATCTATTCCAACAAGTGTATACCACCTCCAGCTGTGCCTTTCATATTGTCCTTTCATATTGTATAATAGATTTGAGGAAAGCACACACATAGTGTATTCGATCTTGCAAATCATTTTGCTCTATTCATCTACCTTGTGCTATTCACGTAGTGAAAGCGGAGAGAGAGTTTTTCTCCCTCTCTGTGTCTACTATAAAATATAAAAACTACTTTTTCTTCGATAGCTGAAGCAGAGCTACACCAAAGTATGTCCTAAAATGCACAATGGCGAGGATCAAACATCTTTTCTGTACATAGTTGGATTCGATTACACACTCTCACGCACACACTTACTTGTACACTCGTCCCAATATATGGCCACTAGGCCAAACATAAAAAAGTTCTGCAAGTGTAGTGCGAGTAAACACACCAACAACCACTACACTGTTAAGTGTTGCAGGAGGTTAACTCTGTAAGAGCGAGTTTGTGGAAGTCAGAGAGAAAGAGGGGAGAATTTAAGTCGCTTATCAAAGAAGTCCGTTTAGATCTCTTTGCCACGAGGTTCAAGTTTACCTTGTGTCAGACAATGAAACGAATTCCATGTACTGCATATCCTCATGTCACGAACCCATACCAAAGTCTTTATTATAGGGGAGAGGTTTAATAGTATGGGAAAGTTGTAACGACTTCGTTTTTTAAAATGGACATTTTGCGTATGTGCGTTGTCTTTCAGACATCTCTCCAAGTGGAAATCTTCTTGTGTGAACCATTTGCTACGTAGCAAAACTTTTCTTCCTCCTCCGTCCGTTTTGCTTTTTCCTGTTTCAATCGAAGAAATGAAAAATTCATCATTTCCATCTCTACACACGATGTGTCTTCTTCGTACCTTGTTATTTTAGTTCTTTACTACTCTTCTGCTGCCTTGATGCTTCTATTTTAGTCAGTCTGATTGAAATCTGTCACGTCTTACTAACACACAATGCCAAGGGAGTAAGAAATTTCTTCTAAATTTCCCATTAAATTATGGGTATAAAGGTAAAATACACCTGAGCTATAAGACAGTTCATGTCTAACTTACTTTTCAAGCCTACTGTGTCCTGTCAATCCATCACACAAGTCCCCAGACTTTTACTCAGCTTCAATTAATCTTTAATTCTAACTTTCCTCCTTCTGAGCTGTAGTCTTTTCTATCCACTTGTAAATTCTTCATTCCCATTTCCAAGAATGTTCTTTCTCAGAAGTGAAGTTGGTGTAATGGTCTTAAGAAATATCCAACTCTCGGGTCATTGTAGACCTAACCCATTGTTACATTCAGCTTTTATGTCCTTGCAACTTCGCAACCTTTGTGACTACCTTTGGAATTTTCCATAGGCCAGAATCACCGTGAAATGTCAACCTTGTCGAGGTCAAAACTTTTATTACTGGCTAACAAACCATATATACCTAGGCTCATCGGCTCATGTAATCGTCACTGCATATTTCAAAATCTACTGCTGCTGCTGGAGTTGCAATCCATGTTTACATGTTAAATACATAGATGTAAAGTATATTTCAAAACTGCTAAACACATATTACTTGCCTAAAAGCAAACAGATTATGCTAAGATGATCTATGTATATATAGTTGACAAATTAGTTCCTTCAGGGATGTATATGTAAAAGAGAGGACTCCAGGGGGATTGCAAGAATTGCAAGAAGATACAATCCAAGATCGAAGTGTGTGTGTTTACCTGTAGTACTCTGGTTAGAGTCAGTGACGTGCTGTAGGGACAGCAAAAATCAATTTGAAAGTCTAACAATAGAAAGTGGAATGTATCGAATGAATGTAATTAAAATGAGTTAGACTTGTAGATTGGAAAGAGGTGGAAGAAAGGAAGACTCCCTGCTTGCTAAATGATTGTGTTGGAGGTTGGTGGTGGTCTGCAATGAAATAGTGATAGTAGAAAATAGTGTGTTAGTATGTATTGACAAGGGACGATGGAAAACGATATCGATTGGCAGCTCATTTCAATCCGAATCGTATTAGGTACACGCTTAAAGTATTTACCACGAGGAAAAGCAAAGACTTTGTATCTGTAGCCTGGAAGCAATAAGAAGAATGTTAGGGAATGAATTGACTGCTGCTTTGGGACACGCCATCACCTATCGTCTCCGACTATCTCTTTTCCACGCTACCTCACTTCCAAGATAAAACAGTTTTACTTTCTATCTCTTTTCACAGTGAGTTCTTATATATACTTTCCTCTCTTTGCTTTGGTGGTGTGAGATGAGAGTTCTGCCCTGAAATAGTTTTGATGCAATACGTTCTCTCTTCTCTCTCTCCTTCATTGTTTTACTATTTCAATAGAGTGACGTTTCTGAACCCTACAATAGGTCTCTTTCCTTCCTTTTCCTTCTCAGGTCACACAAGAACTTATCATAACCTATGGCTATAGAAGAAGAAGAAGAAGTAACTTGCTCTCCCCTTTTGTGCAGCATTGTATTAATTCGGACGCAGATTGAAATGCTCCATACTGCTCTCCTATTACTTCGAGATGTTGTCGTCAGTGCTTTCTCCTCCACGAACAAAGACCTTTCAGTATTTGTAGTATATATTCGTAAACTGGAAGCAATTTTTGGCCTGACTTCCTTTACGTATAACATTTAACTGGTTTTGCTTCGGTGAGGTGATATCCGCTTTCAACTATGATTAGGATTTCTCCAAGAAGCGGCCCATTCTTACGCCCGGAAACCTTATTAGAATCGAATAGTTTCTTGTTACACACTACAACAGCAGACATCAGATCTCCTTTCATAACCTAGAATAGTAAATCTCGGATGCAGCCTCTTCAATAAGGCTCTCTTCCAAATGTTAAGCACTATATATACATAATAAAATACTTTTTTCCTTTCTCTTCTGACGAAAAGGATAACGCAACAATGGAGCGAGATTATACCTCAGCAATCCAGACATGCAAACTTGTAAAATATTCACTTCTCTACATAATAGTCTCATTTTTCCAAGATTGGGATTTTGGCTGTATGAAATACACTCACTCTGCTTCTTACCGCTGCTTTGTGTAGTAGACACGATGGTCGGATTGTCTGTTATTAAATTGTGACAAGATGAAAAACAGACAATTTAAATAGCTTCTATTTATTGATAATGGACAAAGGCACAGTGAAATATTTACGACTACTGATTAGGCACAATGCGATGGTCGTCAGTTATTTTCTGTGTTGATTATCAATAAGCATTACGCAGAGAACAGTAAAACTAATCGAGAGGAAAAGTGGCACTTGGACAGTACAGAAAGGAAGTGACGAGCTGTCTGGCCATTTTGTTTCAGTAAATTCGAAAGCAGGAAAAGGAAAGAGCGTAATTCACTTTCACTTAGAGAAGAGTGTAGGGTATTTATATATTTACAGTGGCACATCACACTGTGTGGTTGGTATGAAACGTGCTGGTGCGTATACTCTTTGAAGACGACTTGAAAGGAATGGCTTGGATGTGCATTTTGCATGATTCCATTATGAAAATTGTGATGCTTGGTAATAATTTATTCACCACAACTGCCAGAATGGAGCTTATGGTTAATTTACCGGTTCTAAATTATACGAGGTTTCTACATGGAAGTTTTACCACACCCGAATAAAACAGATAACTTGTGAATTAGCCTCAGTAAAATGGAAAATATATGAGGAATATATACAGAGAGAGACCAAGTGTGTGTCATGGTGTGTGTGTGTGTGGGGTGCTCTACAGACAAAGGAACAAAACTACATAAAACTGCAGGTCTTTACAATATTGAACTCTATTCATTAGTATACGCTCTATGTTGTCACTGAACGACCCCAATCCATTTCCTCTCAGGTTCTAAACCTCCCTGTATGCACTGTATACAGAGTTTCTTATACCTTTCAGTTTGATTACCATCGGGCGAAATTTATTGTTCCCCTTAAGAGGCCACCTTTGTGCCATTTAACTTTTGACTTTAATCAATTTCATACAATCAAGACATTAAATAATGATTTATTTCTTGCAGGGTAATGTAGCAGCTACTTTAAATTGTGGCATACACTCGAATCCTATACAATATATGGCTTTCTCGTTTACAAATGTTGAATGAGAGCGAGAGGCTCTTAGGTCCTAGATGAATGTACATACATATATAGCCTCATCGTTTCATGATACAGCTAATGATACCCAAAGTAAAAGTTCACAAGTGATTTCTCCAGCACTTTTCTTGCTTTTTAGTATTCGGAAACCATTCCCACTCACATTCAGACGCATTCACACATTCTGTACATTCCTCTGTGTGATTTTTCATGATATTAATGATCCCATTCCATCTCAATTTTCATTATTTAAAATTGCTTTCACATTCAATGGAAAATTACAACATAAACTGGATGAGGATGTCGGAACGGATAAATTGAAAACTGCTATGGTGTATGTATCTCATGGCTAGTATTCTCAATTATTAAAGTAATTGGTGAATGAAGAATGCACCAACATCAAAGACATGAAGTAGTACGCTATTTAAGCCACTTGGACTGTTAATAAAATGTCTAAGTGTTCTGACCAGTCATGAACGAAACGTTACAAGTTGCAGACATAGGTAGAATAGAATGTGAGGACAGGATCATTATACGAGACTCTTCCTCAGAGGTTGTGGCTCAAATGCTTATATGCTATATATGTGCATAAAGAGTCTATCAGATAATTTGGTGAAATGAATGGTTGATAACTGGAATGAATGAATGGCAAAGTTTGCCGTGGTGTTGGTAGAATGGCTTTTGTGGTTAGAGAGATAATTTTTGGGATCGTTTGACAGAAGAGTGAGCGAAGGTTGGGCCGACACAGACTTGACGGTTGGAAAGTTGTATGTTCACGTAGTTCAACACAGAGAAGATGAGTAAAGGAAAGAAAGCTGAGAGAGATTTCCTCAAACAGGATTTCAATATTTAATGATCTTTCCATCTCGCGTCTTCGTACACACACACAGTGGCATGAGGAGAGATGTGGCTGAGACTACATCAGACTACTACTACTAGTGTTTGTAGGGAGGACAAGTAAGGTGATTTTGTATAGTGTGGAGAACGCACTCTGAGAGAATCGTGGTACTTCCATATTTCTGCGTCAAAAGGGCTTCCTTGTCTTGTGCTAAGTGCAGTCACACGATCTCCGAGCCACGTTTGAAGTAAACAATACCTCTGCTGCTGCTCTTTCCTGTATGAACCTCATATTATAGTGACACAAAATGGATACACACACTCTCACAGTGACTAGAGGGAAAGTAATAATAATGGGACAATAGGCCGCGTTTGCCGTGAGCCTCGTAGAAAGAAGAGAGAGAGAGAGAAGCATATTGTTAGTACTTCCGTCCAATATTTCTGAGTCAATGGGTATTGTTGTCGTGTGACATTTATTTTTCCACACACATTCCTTCTCGAGACACATTTATATGGATGTATGTGGTGGTGGTGCATTATAAAGTTAGGTTAGTAACGTGTTATATATGTGCTCAATGTGGAGAAAGTTAGGTGTATGTGTGTGTGTGTGTGTGTGTGTAATGAAGGACTCGTCGTCGTATATAATAGAACAACACTGAAGAGAGAGAGAGTGAGTCACGTTAGGTTGTGGGCTCGTAATGAGTTTCGTGCATAAATTGTGAATGGGCTTTTAGTCATATATATATGTGTATGATATGTGTGACTCAAGTTACAGCGAAGAATCAACTTTCTTTCTGTTTATCCATTATTAAGGGGTCCTGGAGCCGGCTGTCGGACCGATAGTAAATATTTTGCACAACGCCGTAACTTTGTACAAACGAACTATTGGATCTCGTCAAATATGTACACCATCCGTCAGGTATGATGATGAACGAAGAACGAACGAACCAACTCTCCCTTTCCCTCATTACTCTATTAATATATATTTGTATATATGTATCGTGTGTATCCACTTGACTTCTGATCGTCCGTCTGATCTTCTCTCCCCTTATTCATATTTGATCTCTTTCTCTCTCTCTCCCACGATTCACTGATTTCTCCCGACTCTAGTAATAATACCAACATGGTTTAATGATGTTTCACAGAAGGAGGACTTGCAGTGCCCACTGCTTGCAACTTTTGAGTGCCCGGATTCTCGTCTTCCTGGTTCATGCTGCTGCCGTCCAGAAGTCTTTAGTGAGTGAAGCGCCTCTTCGAATCCTCATAGCCGCCCTGGATGCAACTCATGATCCTGTAATTACCTTTTCCATTTTCTCACACTCTCATTCCTCCTCTCTATAGTATTTGAAATACTCACGTATATTGGACATACGTCATCAACACACCCTGTCTCCAGTGCACACACACATGTATACATACACAGATATTGACATTTCATTGCACAATGTTGGGTAAACATACTACTACTACTACTACTACTACCTTCTCTTTCTATCCCGTACGGTTATGTTAAACAACCTGCCACGCACACACAAGTACAACGTGCTTTCTCCTGTGTCTACACAAGGATTCAATAATAATAATACAACGTTTCTTTTCTAATATATCTGTGCTAACTACGTGCACACACGTATACATAAAAACTTACATATATATACATCCTGTCTTGTGCTTTTCAATGTGTATACGTGGACATTCTTAAGTATATATACGTATACAATAATGTTAGCAAGTCCGTATGAAAACCTCTCGTACACCCTCGTCACGTCTCTTCGTGTCTTCAACTTTACATAACATTATTCACATTCGCAGATACGTATTAATATCAGTCAAAATCAGTCACAAAACTTACCAAGACATTTGTCTCTTCTCCCATCTCTCGAAGGAAAGTTTTGTGTAGAGGGACACACACACACACACACGCAAGCAATGTTTAGAGTGAAAGGAATTCACACGGTGATACTGAAAGTCTAATATGTATTTATTATACAAAGTTGTTTAGCCTGGAGATAGTTAAAGAAGGTTTTAGGGATTTTATACATGCTGCAGATATTATGGGAGCAGAATGAGACAGAGGAGAAAGTAATAGACGGCAAGTGTGAAGTAGTATTTGTATAGACAGACATACAGGAAGAGAGAAGAAGTAAATTGGAAGCACTTTGTGGGCAAAAACCTCAAGTCTGTATGAAGACAAAGTGTGTGTTTGTGTGTAGTGGATGATACATAATTTAGTATATGTAGTTTATAACCTTGTTTCTACTAACTAATAAAGTATATACATGTAGGATGTATGCACATAATATATATCTACACGGCACATATGAAGTTGAGGGTGTGGCAAATAGATGTAAATTGTATCAAAAACTGAAGTCGTAGTCGATTTACAGACTCGCGAGTGTGTAATTACAGGTGGAGGGCAAAGAGAAAGTGGAGAAAGTTCATCTCAGAGCTATATAGTGATGATGATGGTTGTCATCAAGTGACAAAGATATAGTCGTAGGAAAGTGTACTACACTGCATGTTGTATGGGGATTTGTGATGAATCTGGTTATGAAAGGAAGATTTTGCAAAGTATCCGTTATTAAATCAACTCTAGTTTTTCCGTCTCAGTGAGACACAATTTGAGTGATGCAGATGAGAGTAGTTCTCACGCCTTGTGTACACATTCCGTGGTTGCTTGTAACCACGAAGTAAGTTTTAGTTTGTACGTGTACGCGTGTGTGTGTGTGTGTGTGTGCGTTCACCTCAAAATAATTTTATGAAGACAACAACAAGGAGGGAAAAGACGACGCGATGATGACAATGATGACAACAACAACAACCATTTGAGTTGATGATGATGATGGCGATGCTGGAGAAAGTTAAATATGTATTTCTTATTCTTTCCAGCAACTACTTTGTCTAGTTTTGCAAATCTTGGCGACGTTAGCCTTAGATCCTGCTCATCACAAGCCTCTGATAGATGCAGGAGTTGCAGATGCCCTTCCGCCTTTGCTACTTCCTGCAGACGAGTTTTTCTACACAAATCACACAACTTTGTTTGCTCGTTATGTAAAACACCATGCGGCAAGACTTCTTGTCTATTTGGGACTTCATCATCGGTCTGCTCTCAGAATCTCCGTTTTTGATCTCATCACGGCAGGTTTGTCAAACAAAAAATCTCTTTCCTTCTTCTATCGCTTTTCATATGTATACAAATGCATATGCACACTACACACAGAGAGGCAGCAGAAGCTTTCACTGATCATTACTCTCTCGATTCACTCTACTATGAACTACCATATTATGAAGATATACATATGCATACATATTCTCTATGCTTATATGTGCATATGTGTACATGCTCCCATGTATATCTTACCTCCAATCTGAACGATCTTCGTCGCCTTATCCATTTATTATTATTTGTTTCTTCATGACTACTTCAAAAACATCTCGTGTCCAAATATTTGCTGGTTTGTTTATTCACTCTTATGCACGCCTTCAATCGCAGGCATCTCTGAATCTCTCTCTTTGTATTGTGTGTCATTGTATCTCCATAAACCTTATGGCTTTAGTAGTGCGGAGCAATAATAATATAAACAAGAGTGAATGTGAAATCTCAGAAGGCTGACGGCGAGGATTCAGTCAGTGACTTGGTGGTGGTGAAAGTAATGTGAAGTATATAGTGGAAAAGAATGAAAGTGAACTTATATAAACTGTTGTTTGTGTTTCTGCAGAAGAGTCAACCATCACAAGCGGAACATTGGGAAATGAGGATTTATTTATTACGTGGACATGTTCAACTCCCCCACCAGTATTGGGACATCCAAGTGCTGGAAGTGGTGGTTTGCCACCCATTATTGCCATGTCAGTTGAATCAACCCTAATCCGTGTTCTGAAATCGCTGGAGGTAACTTCTTTTCTCAAATCTTGTTTCTTACATCTGTGAAGTTTGAAACTAGATTTGCTTAGGCGAATGTGGTGGAATCGTTTGAGACTAAACTACTTATATACTGCTACCACACGTCTACTACTACTACTACTACTACTACTACTGCTTTTACGCTTCTGTGTGTGTGTCTTTGTGGCTGGAGCATTTACTTCCACTCCGCAGACTCTCACAAACATTTAATTTTATTAAATACAAACTCCCTTGTGTATTTTTATGGAGATGGAGAGTACGAAGCCCTCAAAGGATTTCTTCATTAAACAGGGAGGTGGTCCACCTGGTTCTCCGTACTTACGAGACCCATCGTCCAGCTGGATTAATCCGAGCCCAAGTAGAAATTGCTTTTCACCTGTGCTACACTTTCGAAGACATTCCGCAGAAAGTAAGCTACTATACCACCATCGATCGCTTTCTCTCTCTTCTTGTGGAAATGATATTCCTCCTTTGCACAAAACAATGAGGAATCTCTACATTTGTTCATGTCACTTGTCATTAATTTATTCCACAGGCCGTCGGGACAGTATTGGAGGTCCTGAGATGGGTAAGTCGGTTACCACAGTCTTCCTTAGCGTTTAATACTCCAAACTGCATATGACAATTGGAGATTTCTCTGTGTGAATTTAAGATCCAGGATTTGTTCGGATCTTCCAAGCATGTTATCCATGCATCGTACATCCTACAATTCTCTTTCGCCTTCTGCTCCACCGTCTCTTAAGTACAGGCTTGGCCCTTCGGAGATGGAAAAGTTGTGCTTCTCGAGCCTCCTTTGCATCTGCCTACTCTGGACACTCAGGTCACTCGGTGTTCTCCATGTTTTCGGGGGACTCAAGGACTTCAAGGAGCCGAGCCTCCAGCACCGATGAGTCTGTTCCGTTAACTCTACGGAGGCGACGACAAGTAAGTTTTGCATATGTATATAGGGAAGGATGCAGAAAGACTATATCTTGGCACCAATAGATTCTGTGAGATTAAATTTATGACCCTCTCCAGGTAGTACACACACACACAGGGTGTGTGTAGTGGTGGGATGTATACTATTCTGTGTGTGTGTGTGTGTGCAGGATTATAGAATTTGAGATTAAAATCTAATCTGTACATTCTCTCAATCGAACGGAATTCCTTCCACTTTCTCCTCTTTCTCGTTTCCCAGAGGCATTCGTCTGAAACCGTTTGAGAATTTCCATTACCCTTCCATGGACATGAGAAATATATTACCTGTGTATTTGATTCTTCTCGTGGCACTTAACTCGATTTAGGATTTACTTTGATACAATTTTTCTTGTGAGGAAGAGCATTTCTTCATTCTAAGCAGTAGCATATCAATTCAAACGCAAATACGTACGTCCATATACTAGTATGTCTACATAAGTCTTGTTCTTCCTCGTGGACAAGGGTCGTCTGTCTCATCGAATTGATTTCCTATAGTGTCGATAATATATATTGCTCTCTTTGTATGTGTAGGTGAGTTTGACTGTAGACTGCAACACTGGGCCCGAAGGTGAAGACAGTTTGGTTCTCCATGAACTCGAAGAGAAAGCTTCGCCCACTGAGCCCCATCAGATTTCTCCGACAAAGAAGATTAACACAATTCGTGGGATTTTTTCCAAATGGAGATCTTCAAGTCAAGAAGCGAGTGTGGATAAAGGAGAAGAGACTCAAAGACTTGTGGTGGAAGGAAAGCCCAGAGAAAGTTCAATATTCGGCCTTCTTCCCTTAGCAGCACTTAGGGCAGCTGCATCTCGGGAGAACTTGGATAGCACTGGGGGTGGAGGAGGGGAGGGGGGCAGTGGGCCTAACAGTCAAAACAATACTCCTTCAGGCTCTCCTTCCTTCCTTGCTAAACAGGTAAGCACCATCAAACCACTCTCTCATCCTTTCCGCATTCGTTTTTATATACTTAATGAGCAAACTTCTCTCTTCAGAGCTTTCGGTTCGGGAGTCTCCATCAAAAGAAATCTCGTCGACTGAGTCGCAACAGAAGTCTGGACGTGGCACCTGAAGTGACTTCCCCCAAAGATACACCTGAAGATGAGATCATTGCTTTTCAAAGGAAGTTGCAGAATCTTCCAGACTTCCTAGATACTTCAGTTGAGCCTCCATCTCCTCCAGCCATTCCTCCAGCCTCTCCCAGGCCTCGTTCCAGATCCGTGCCAAAGGTTACGTTAGAAGCCCCTCTGCCCTTGATTCTCTCTGGAACTTCCACCTCCTCGTCCCCTCCAACTTCCCCTACACTCCCTCTCCCTTCAACCTCAGCTCATCTCCTCAGTCCATCTAGTCCTGTCCGTGGTTTCCCCACGTCTCTTCCGCAGCCTATTCCAAGCAATCCTCCTCCCAGTCCGGGACTTCTCACCCCACACTCTCCGAAAGCACCGACCCCCAGGGGAGGCAGTCCTTTTGACGACAAGGGATCCACAGGAGGAAATGTCAACGACAACAGCCGACGAAGTTCCGTTTCTCCAGCCAGCTCCGTTGGAAGAAGGCAAGACAGCATCTTCATATCCGACATGCCTATGATGCACCGAGCTGTCCTTACTTTCGTGGAAGTGAGTGTCTTTCCTAGTCAACAATTATTATTTCATAACGCTCTCTTGTCTTCTTATATATATAAATATATTTATGGCTTGTCCATGTACACAGGACTGGATCACGACGTGCAGACCACAAGGGAAAAGCAACATCATCAGAGAACTCAAGGACTTTGTTACTCGAGTCTCTTCTTGTGGACCTCCATATCTCCGCTGGTCTGATCACATTCGAATCCTCTGTCCAGCTTTGGTAAGTCTTGTGTTTCCCATTAAGTCATCATAATAGTGAGGCAGTGAGTGTATGTGTGTGTCGAGATTCCAGGAACACTAAATATCTAGAAGAACTCCTTCTCAGGCAAGTCGTGATTAAGATATATACACGATAAAGAAGACGTTAATGATACATAGACAGAGTGAAGGGAACAGACAGACAGGGAAGGAGGTCGAGACACATTCCTCCGTGGATCTTGTGAATAAATACTTGATCCGTTATGAGATTGCGAGAGCGTAATAATAACTCAAGAAGTGGTTTGTTGTATGAGAGGGAGATTATTATTGTAGGTGAGGTTGTGAGTAATAATGAAAGAGAGTAGATTCACTTGAGAGCAATTACCGAAGTCAGGAATAGTAGTATGTGTGTATGTGTATAAGCAGGAAGAGAGGAAGAAGAAACGTGTCTTGTGAGAGAATGACATAACTCATGTTGTCTTATGAAAGAGTAAACTGGGTCTGGAGGAGAGAGAGGACAAAAGGGAGCTGCCAACTTTGACCTTATTTTATATATATAGCGTGTGTGTGTATGAATGTGTTCGTTTGTTCGTTTTCAGGCAGCTGAAGATGATTCTCAAGAGGCAGAGTCGCTAGAAGTGATAGAAAACGAATATTGGGAGGTATGAAATTTCAATTTTGGCGTTTGTGCTTCCTTATTCCATGCAAGAGCAGCATCGTTATTTGCTTTAAATTATGTATGATTTACAATCTTCCAGGAGTGAATAAATCTTCATTCCCAAATACACTTTTATGTTCTCTATTGTACTTTAGGTTTACCTCCTGCTTTATTCCCACTTTGCTTTTTCCGAGAGACTTTTATTTTCTGTTGTCTGTCAACTTGAATTCGCATTCATTGGAAACTACTCTGCTACATTTATTATTGTACTGAATGTCTCTCCACAGAAGAGAGTGAAAGAATCACTTTTCCACTCGCATATTATTTGCTCGTACATAATAACGTAGACTCCTCTCTTCTATATTCTAAGCCACACTCTCAGCACCAAAATACCATACCACCACTCCACAGTGGTTTATCAAATGATACTGCTTTGTGGCTTTAAAGCAGAACTATGAACTGAATTCTAATAATATCAATGATGAGAAATAATTGAAATAATGCCGTGGTGGTATCAATGATTGTGTGCTTGGTTAGATGCAAAGACTGGTTGTCAGTGGGAGTTTGCCGTGCAGTAAAGAGGAAGCTGCGGTTTTGGCTGGAATCCAACTGAGACTGGAAGAGTGTTGGCCCAGAGCTCGACCACCGAGAATTCAAACGGTTCCTGTACCTTCACCTTCCCCTGCAACGCCTAATCTGAATGCCTCTGACAGACTTGCACCAAACAGACCCAATTGTGATGAAAAGGTAGAAACCGGAAACCACCTCTTTACTTTCTCCCACTGCCTTTCTATATCTTTCTTCTTCCTTATCAAATCATCTGCAGCTAAGTCTCTCGTCATCATTCCCCGTGAAGTATCATATATAGTGTTCTCAGTTTAGGTCTGTAGTGTCTGAAGAGTGAGTGAAGATAAGTCTTCCAGATGAACAGAGTGTCCAAGTGTCCACTTGTGACATGTCATGTATGTCGAATGTTAGAGAAGGAGTAGGATTGAGTGGCAAGTGTGTATACATACATTCCAACAACAGAGAGTAGGCGGAGTAGGCCAAAGGAGATCTCATGTTATTATGTGATGCGAACAATAGAAGATTATTTTGTATTTTAAGCTTGAGCCTAAGGGATTTTGAAACACTAGCGAAGTATAATTGATAACGAATGCAAATGATGTTTACTTCCTCGTGTGTCTAGAGTCGTTTCTCATAATAATGATTTATTTTTATGGGAGTAATTACAACTCCTGAGCTAATTTAATCTGGTTTATTTTGCGATTAGGTCTTAAATGTCGGTAGGCAGAGTTGCACTCTGTGGCATCAACACAGCATGAGTGGAGATATGAGGAGTTTGCTAAATCCCTCGGTTTGAAGCACTTTATGATTAACAAGAAAACTTTACTTATTACCGTGTCTCGGGGAAAGTTTTGCTAGGATGGAATAATTTGAAGTGTATCAGTGGCACACAGAGACTACAATATTAATGCATACGAGAAGAAGGGAAGAAGAAGTTTAGAGTTAGAGGAAATGCTGAGTAAGATCCAGTGAGCTGCGTGTATTTAATGAGGAAGCGTGGGGAAAGGTAGACTGGGAGAAAGCGATTGTGTTTGAAGAACGTTAACCACGAGACCTTGTGCAGGACTCGACGGGAGCAGTTGGAGAAAGTCCTGGGAAATCTGGACAGATTTCGGGAGATGGCAGCGGAGGTGCCCATGGTCCTGAAATGCTCCGATGTGATGAACACACTCCTCATCCCGAGGAACAACCCGTCGTTGTCAAAAAGTCTTCCGGTATGGGGAGAGCTGTCTCACTTCTCACGACATGCTACTCGTCCTCTGACGAAAATGAAATGTCGCTGTCTGCCTCAACACGAATTGAAGACTTGGTTCCACCCTGTTACGTCCATGCAGGAAATATGCATCGCCTCATTAAGGTTAGTCTTTCTCTCGGTGTCAAGTTTTCTTTCCTCCTCTTCGTTAGCTCCCAACAACAACGTGTGCACATCATGGAGGATTCGTATACGTACTGCGGCTACAAAAACTCCCTTTGCAATATTAATTCCAAAAGCACACGCACACACTGAAACAAAGAGTAATCAGACGCTCACTTGTTTTCTAAATCTCCTCACAAGACTTCTTTTTATTAATAGGCTCCCATAATGTAATTATCTTTTGTGACTCTCATCCTTCTCTATTTTGCTCTTCTGTGTCGGAAAGTCAATACTTGTTTATTCTGTAGACATACATATACACTCGCATCGGTTTTAATCTCAAATTATATTGTTCTCACAATTTCGTCTCACTATACTCATTACAACGACTACACCGTATATCCTTTTGGTTAATGAGTTCTATTTGATAAGTGACTTTCCCTTCTTTTCCTTCATACTACTAATGGTGTTGTGTTCGAAAAAGCTGTTTTAATATTTTGAGACTTTTCCCAAATTTTGTTTAAAGAATCAATGCCACTGTGTAGAATTTAGTTACTTGAATCAGAGAACGGTACATGGGATCTGTGTACTTTAGCTACGACAGAGACTGCGTTCTGGTTGTTAATGAAATAAATTTATCTCTCACAATCAGTTGATTTTTTATTGCATTGAATCCTGCATTACTATTTTACAATATACGTGTGTCTTTTGAATTGAGGAAGAATGTGAAGTAAATGAAAACACTAAAAGGACTTTAAAGAAATTCTAGACTAACTCGGTTGATTAAGTTTACATTGTAAGAAGCAAAATCGAGATTGAAGAGCCCTTTTCTTCTTTTTAAGGTATCATATGAGGGATAAATCTATCGGATATTTATGTATAGCTGATATATGCATGGGGGAGAGTTCAATAAGATTTATTCAGACCGTCGGTGAAAGTATTCCGTTGTTGCAACGTGAAATCCTGGCAAGTTGTCAGTCAGACTGCGGTTGAGTGAGATGCTTTTTGGATGGTTTGTCCTCAAAAGATGTAATATATGTGTGTGTGTGTTCAATTTGGAAAGGAATATGTATGTGTTTACTTTTCTCTTTATTTCAAGCAATGATTATTAATGTACACAACTTATTTGCTGTGTTTTGTAACACGCTTAGTTGGAAATTCACCAACTGTGTTTGGTGTGTGTGTCGTGATTCACATTTCACATTACTTCTAATGTTATAATATGGAATAGATGTGGTTTTCATATCGACGACTAGAGGATTGCTGAACTTTATTTGAGCTACTTGTCGCCCTTATAAAGAGGGACTACACTAAGGATCTAACTGTCAGTGTCATTCGTGCTTTCTTTGACTCTATATTTACACTTTCACCCCCGAACTATTCCTCAGTTAAATACCAGCTAATTTATAGCATACGGCATCTCGTTATCCAGAGTTTCAGACTGTATTTAATTTATTTCATATCAATTCATTTCTGATTCTTTTTTCCTGTGATTCTATCAAACTCTGACTCATATTCTTTGATATAATAAGGAAGTGATTTGTTCTACGAACCAAAGGTACGCCTACGAATAAATCTAGAAAACCATGGGACAAGCTCAGAGCAACATTCCAATCGATCATGAAGATCCTGACGAGGTCTGTGCCATTTTCAGTAATACAATAAGCCATAAGATCGAAGTATTCATTATAGTCTGTCGCCCATAGAATAAGAAATACTAATAATAATATAACTTTCTCTTTACTTTTGATACTGTACCAACTTTTGCGTGGTAAATCGCAAAATTATTTGTTTTAGAAAGAACTTGATAATCAATACTAATCACTTATAGTAATAAAAATTTTCATCTGGTTGTGTATTGACCTGTCAATGTTTAAACGTAAGATTAAAACCCGAATTAATACACCTTGTATTTACTTTCTCAATTGGCTTTTGGTTCCCTAAGGGCTTTCTTCAAGTCTAAAAATCTTTCATGTATTAAATTCAATCCCACATTCACTCACTTGTCTGCCTACTCATGAAAAACTGACATTTATTTTTATTTACAATTCAATGCGGAAGAGCGAACTTTCAACGCGAGAGAAAATTAAGTTTCATCCTGTATAAGAATTTTGTTATGAAACCTAATGTGCGTTTACATTGAATTTGTCGAGTATAGCATAATAAGAAAATTTGAATTTTGTTCATTAATTTCTTGTTATTTTGACTAGAATCAGTATTAGATAGTCATAAGCGGAAAAAATAGTTGAAATAAGTAAGAAAAACTTGAGTACACAATAACAGGAGTAGCGAGCACACAGAGGACAAGTATGTGGGTGTGAAACATTTTCTATATACTTTCTCTGAAATCTTTACTAAAGTGAAAGTAAATGGAATCCGAGTGAATAGAGATTTCAGTAGAATCCAACAAAATCAGTTCCCTGAAAAAGGTAGAAAACAAAAGATGAAATATAACTGAACGGTAATTAAATACTTGTAGTTTCGAGATAAGCCAACATAACTGCAGAACAATCCAATGAGGCAGTCAAAGTTCAAAAGCTGATGAACGTTGTAATAGCTGAAGCGTGTCCACTGACATTTGAGGCAATTTTTTGAATAGCGTACTAAGGCGAAATGTCTTATTTTGGCTACTTCTTCTTCTTCTTCGGTTAGAACTGTTGGAAAGAATGCTTCTTTCTAGTAGCAAGTTGAATGTTGGAACTTGGAACTACACGGATTTTCGGCTCATACACATACACACACACTTTCATCTCGTCGTAAACTACACGACGAGCAGTTGTAAAAGCAAAATAAAATGGGAGTCTTTTAGGCTAAATAAACACATCAAAAAATGCAAGTTAAACTTCACCACATTATTGAATCAGACATCAGAATGAAGGGGAGTAATCCATTTTATTATTTCACAAGATTTGTTCAGGTGAATTTTCTTGTGGCAACGTAAGCTGGAACCTACATGAAATTGCGACATACATGTAAACCTCTGACAGCGTCAATTACAAGAATACTGCTTGCTCTCGTTATTGCTTTCTAATGTGGAATTTTGTGGACGTTTTGATGTCTATTATTCCAGAGATCTTTTAAAAGATAGAGACTACTGCTAGTAGTTCAGGTTAGAAACAGTTGGTGGAATAAGCTTAGACTTGCGGTGCATACTAATATATTAACCAGTGTCTGCGGTTGACGGTCTGCACTCTTATTTATTTGCATTCATGAGATTTTCTAAATAAATAGGTCAAAATCTTCAAGTCACAAGTTCATTTTGTAAGTACCATAAATAAACTGTTATTTTTTTAGTAGTTTTATACCTACAAAATCGTGTATGATGATTGATCACAATCCAAGAAAAACTTGTAGGAATGTTCAAGTATTTTTGTGCTAGAGAGAGAAAAAGACAAATCGAAATGTTCAGAAGCAAAGTTGTTTTTTTAACTTTCCATCTCCTTTTTTCACGAATTTTCAGATTTCCCTGGGAAGAAAACTTGATACTTCATCATAAGCAGACGTTTCTCTTCCCATAAATATGAAGGATCAGAAAATAAGTTTCTAGCGTATATTCACTTCTCTTTCGATCGAAAGTGCGATCTCATCTTTTATTATTCTGACCACAAGATGGTCTTTAATGTAGAATAATGGAATAAAGTGCCTGCAAAATCGATAGTTGTAAACTGAAAACTTTATTATACTAGAGAAGAAAGACGACGATTCTAACTCTAAGATGTCTCTTTTTGAAAAGCTGAAATATGTATTGTGTAATATCGTTTAGTACACAAATAAATTGTAAGATATTCTCTGAGCTTACAATTGTAGACTAAGAGCCGTGTGTACACATATAGACACGAGTCAAGACATGAGTAGAAGTTGCTCTCTCCAACTATACTGCGTGTTCCTTGGGAAAACTCCGAACTGATTTGTACCTTCGAGTTGTGTCAAGTAAAGGTGGGTAAGTAGAAGTAGAAGTGGTAGTAGTAGCCAGTAGCTAGTTGACAGCAAACTTACTCTCGATCTAACCGAAAAATAAGAAATTGCCTAGTACCACAATCGAGATCAGTCAGTCCTGAGACACAGAAGAACCAACGTCGTCTCTTCAGTTTAGGCAGTGAATCTCACTCGACTCTCCGTACTAATATGTGAGGCTCTTTTAACTCACAATTTTAGTTCTTTAAATACTGTAGAACTTGTTCTGTGCTTTCTCCTTCGTGAGATTTGTGAACTGCAACCATTCTTCTTTGACGATGTGCGTCCTCGAAAGAAACAAGAAACGAGTTGTTATTTAGCTCTCTCTTTTATTGTAAGTGATTCATAAAGTTTCCTATAGAATAATAATAATTGTATTTGCATATAACGTGTAAGGTGCATGTTTACCTGGAATTTCTTGAGAAAAATTTCAAACTGTTGGGAAAGTTATGACTCAATCAAAATACTTATTGTATTCAGTATTATCTAAAATAGGGCACGGTGGCGTGCTTTGAAAAAGAAAGTTTGTTCTTCTTTATAGTATATGAAAAAATATGTTTGAATTTTACATTCGTAACTCCCATTTAAATACCAGAGAGAGATTTAAGTGAAGCCGAGAGATTTGCTATGCAGAGGAGCAATATTAGCAACTTTCACTCTTGAATCTCGAGTGCGTACTTCTTTATACAGTTTAGGAACTGAGCGTCATAGTGAGTGTAATGGCATCTCTCTCAATCGTTTCACTTATGACTTATGTATATGAAGCTTTCCAAGTGTGACGATATCATACACATGCATGATTAGATTCGAATAGAGATTTTATTTCTACAAATATGGAGAAAGGGTTGATTACATTAGAGAGTTACGGATGAATTGAAGAACACAATTCAAGCTATTCTTTGAAGTATATTCATCATCATCACTATGTATTACCTAGTGTAGGGAAGGGTGAAATTATTTTAGAAATTCGCAATATGAAGTTTTCCCATATGAAGAGTGATATAATAATAATTACGTCAAGTTGATTCATATAGTTTACACTTTGCCACAAGGACAAAATATCATGTACTACGGACTAATGTGTGATGAAGAATACAAAAGCTGAGAGTATATAATTCGATTATATTAAATTGAACCCTTCGTAGTGTACACACACAATGCAGAAGTTGTTTTTAACTCTCATACATAGCCACAGAGAAAGCAAAGAGAATTCTTGGGGAGAGTTCCTATGAAGCGTGTATATGTAGTCGTTGTCAATTGATAAATCGAGTTAATTATAGAGTTACAATAGACATGTTCCAGTTTGTATTTAGCTAGAGACACATTCACTAATGAATATTATAGGACACAGTTGCAATACGAATGAATGTCTACATGAACAATATATGTGAAGGGGTATCTCTGAGCCTCCTTCTTCGTTATCAAGTATCAAAATAATATCGTATGTAGTAATGATGAAAGTCGCATTTTAACTCGACTACTATAACTACTGATGTATCAAGTACTGAGCATGATGTCCGCCTTCCTATCTTCTCAGTTGATTCATCACTCGATCAAACCCACCTGAAAGCGTAAAAGTAGATTATATGTACCT
>Ga0194135_10000198_pt1 | contig 34739 bp, 24 predicted proteins | sample LitLau_LLRF_2013_FD_134024 | JGI IMG/M metagenome (GOLD analysis project Ga0194135, IMG submission 134024) | Freshwater sediment microbial communities in response to fracking from North America - Little Laurel Run_MetaG_LLRF_2013 (version 2) | ecosystem: Environmental > Aquatic > Freshwater >... | reverse complement strand
TGTATGGAGAGGAGAGTTGAGACTGAGGTTAGTAAATGGACTGGAAGGAGGTGGGTACAGAGCAGAAGCCCTTACAGGACTGAATGGCCCTTGGTACAAGGACGTGTCTGGATTTGAATAGGAGAAGACTGGGGAGTTCATAAACTTGGGAGAAGGTTCATTAGGAGTGAAGAAGGCAGTGGGGGTGTGGAGACTGTCATTGTTCGCGTGTCCATTCGAAGGAGGGAGACTCAGTCTCTGGAGTCCATTCGGGAGGTTTCCTCCAGCGCTTGTGGGTGTGGCCAGGGCATGGAAGTCCAGGACTTGCCATGTAGTCGTCGTGGTGGAAGGGGTCCTGGGTGTGTACTGAGGTGGATGGTGGCCATGAGGAGACGAAGAATAGTTCGGGGGGAGGTGGTGGTGGTGGGTGTGGTGGTGATTCATGTATTGCTGTTGTTGCGAACTTGTAGATTCATCTACACCTGTCAAACCTGTCTGTTGCTGTTGTTGGTGGTGGTGGTGGTGGTTGTGATTCAGGTGCTGCTGCTGTTTAGCTGAGTGATGGTCGGGAGGGTAGAGAATAAGTGACGGGGATGAAGAAGCATTCGAAGAGTCCTCTTGACCGTTCATTGGGACGGGAGACCAGCTATGCCAGCTGAAATCAAAGCATCTCCCATGTATATTTATATTATTACGGATTAAGCGGCGGCAGCGGCAGTGTTGGAATGAATGCGCAACATAATAATAACGTCTTGGTCTGGATCAGGAGACACGCACAATAATAATAATAATAATATGAAGGGATGATCTTTTGAGGTAGAATAAGAATAAGAGGCTGAGTGAACAAGCGAACCTTGAAGTTCTAGTGAACTTACCTACTACTCTCCTAGTACTAACAACAACGTAACAAGACGACTACAAAGCACTCCTCTCGTGATTAGGAGAGATTGGAGATGATATGATTCGCGGAATTTGTGCAATAATGTCTGAGATAAGATGTGGTGGTGGTGGTGGTGGAGGGTTTTAAAGGGTAATTATTTGCGCAGAGAGTGATAATTGCGGAAACGTAGTTGAGTCACCCGCGAACGATGAAGGCGAGTGTGGGACTCAGACAGGCAGAGTAGTAGGACTCCTTCCTATCCTGTCTCACTGATTTTTGTGACAATGTGTGTCTCAATGATGATGAGATGATGACGAATTTGTATGTATTAAGCTTATGCGAGGGATTTCGTGACAATGATGATGATGACGACGAATTTGTATGTGCTTATGCGAGGGAAAGGAAAGTGGTTGTGCTTACCGTTTCCGGAGTGGAAGGTTCTTATCGGATTGCGTGAATTTGGGGGACCCACTGCTGGTGCTGCTGCTGCTGCTGCTACTGCTGCAATTGTTGTGAGATGGTTGTTGTCTTGGTGGAGGTTGATGAAAGCTCTCTTGATGATGATGATTGTTTGTGGTAGTGTTAGTAGCTCCGATGCTGAGATCAAGTGGTGGTGGTATTGGTTTGTTCTTCTTCTTGTGATTCTTCGGGTTACTGAGATCAGTAGGCAACTCCTCGAACGAAATTCGCGAATGATTATATTGCCCTCCTTCTTTGCTCGATGCGACGACGACGACTTCTGGTCCAACAACTTCTTCTGGTTCTTTAGGAGCAGATTTAAAAGTTGATTTAAAGGAGGCTTGTTGTGGGGATGAGGAACTGAGGCAAATGGCTTTTTGAGTCGAGGATGATGATGAAGAACCACCAATAACTGCTGGTGAAGTGACTGCCTCGGCAGTCTCGTCGCCTTCCCACTCCATCTTCATTGGGAAGCCTCCTCCTTGTATTCTTCTTATCAAGAAGCAGGACAAGACGAGAGAGAGCTGAGCAGAAGACATATAAAATACCAAGATAAGCCCAGGAGGAATAAATATCGACAGGAGGATCGACATTTAGCATGGATAGGAAGTTATCGTGACGTCCAAGAAAGAAACGAGGATGAGAATGTCTGTCTCTGCGAGGAATATGATATAACGTCCGTACTACTATTGCTCTACCTACACAGACTCCTTATCCTCTTTCCTTTTAATACTCTTTTAAGATTAGCTCTTATCTCTAAATAACTTCTGATTCAAATTACAAATATCTACACGGCCACCAATAAAACCTCATGGAAAGCAAAATGATCCTCTATTCAATCATATCAAATGTCTTTCATGTCATCAATCCACCATTATACTGTACATCCTCTCAACAGACGCTCTGATTCATTTGCATCCTGCTCGAACCGAAAGTCTTTCTTCACAAAGCCTTCCACAAATCCACATAAATAAATATATTTTGAAAAGAAATATTATTCTAACTTGTCAAACAAAAGATCCTCAATCTGATTCATAATTAAATGACTACCTCTCAACAACGAACGGATGTGATTTTGAATAGAGATCAGCCTCAAAGTGATACAACAACGCTTCATACATACTAGGCTCACTTCACATTGTGCTATATATGTACCACGCATTGCTCTAGGCCGCTAAGCCAGACTAACCGAGACACACGAAGAGTCGGAAAGTACAAGTATTGATTTACATTCTTAATTTTTTATCTATCTATTGAATTGTGAATGAATACAAGGAAAAGTTCCAATATAATAAAAGTCGAAGCAGTGATAACTCCATACTAGCCATCATCATGTATTTTTTAGACTGCATAAGTAATACATTAACAAGAATCAGAAGAAGAAGAGGTTGGATCTGCTGATGCTGCTGCTGTGTAGTATATGTCACACGTCTGTGTGTTTCACAATGCATACACCGAGTCAATAGTAGCGTCGTCGAGATATCTGACAGACTATGAGTCAACTTATTCCAACACCATTATTTCTTGGTTTCCTTTCGTGAAATATATTAATAATAAAGTTATTGAAAATACTGTGAATAGTAAAAGACTTACATTTTGATGAACGCCTTTCTTGCTCCACACACAACAGCTTATCTAAAATTCAAAGTAAATATTGGTCGTCAACCTTTGGTGGTGCTGGTGGTGTTGGTGGTGTTTCTGCTGATGATGAAGAGACAGGTAAGAGCTTATCCTCATCGTCAAGATTGCTGGAACATGTTCTGCTGGATGCTGTTTTTGTTGTTAACATAGGTCTGAGCAACATCAAACACAGACTCTTGACAAATAAGAGACGGCCTTTATTGTGGTTCTTGTTGGTATTAATGGATGGACTTCTTGGGTCAGGTTGTGTATAATTTGTAGTAGTAGGTTCTACGACTGATGATGATGATTGTTGGTGATTTGAAGAGATTCTTTCTTTTCTTTCTTTCTTTTGATTAGGTTTTATCAGACCAGATAGCTCCGTGGGTCCGTCCATGCATCCGAAATATCTTTGGGAGTTTTATTTATATTATAGTCTGCTGCCGATTGTCCTTCGTCGTATCACATTGTGCTTTGACGTATTGAAATGAAAGAGATGATGTGTATATTATCGTGTCTCACACTTGTTCGCATGTGTATGTATATGTATAATTCACTCAATCTTTTCTCCAGTCTTTTAAAAGTCTATCACAATAAGTGTTTAGAGATTTCAAACGTTCTTCTTAATCGCTTCTTAATGTAATATACATGAATTAGTTCACACTTGACAAAAAGATAGCTTTGAGTTGTGCTCAACCTCCTTTCTTCTCGTGTAATACTACTGACGAACCTCCCTGCTTTCTCGAGGACTCTCCGTCTCAGTCTCAGTCTTTCGCAGTTTCATAATCAATTTCGTGATGAGACTCGTCGTTTAAGCTACTGGGGTTTACGAATACGAAGGATTGATTGATCAAATTGAGAATCTAATACACGACTTATCACTTTTTTAGTTTTGATCCAGTGAGAGCAATAATTAATAAAGTAATGAGTGTTACTAGTTACTGCCCAAAAGAGTATATAACGAATATAACCGGATTATGTGTCTAAGAAGCGATAGTGGTGATGATGATCGCGTCGTGATTCGTGATGATGCGAACAAGTCTCTTTGCAATTAGATATGATTGATTGGGGGATTACTTTACTAATGAAAAGAGTGGTTGTTGGGCTTTATAACTTTTGTGTATGTGTGTCTAATATTATATATATCGGAGCAACGTGTGAGTGAAATGCTTCAGAGATTTGTAGGATGAGGGAGATCCGTTGGGTTCTGAGGTTGAGCTGAGATTGCTTTCCTTCGCCTGTTTTGTTCCATACTACTTCAAAAAGAGAAGAAGAGTGCAACTTGTACCATACACTGCTGGTGGTGCTGATGATGATGATGGAAGTTGTAGTAGTAGTAGTCTTGATGGCTTAAGGTTGTATTTTGGATGATCATCCTTCGTTTCTCGTATGATTATACAATATACAATGCATACAACAGGAGGATGAGATGATCCAAACCACTCTCGACTTACTATTCTTCACACAAGCCTACTATTTCATAATACACTCCAATGAGGTCCAATAATGTGGATATGAAGTGTAAGCATACGAGCTGAACTTGTTGCAACAACTCTCATCTCCTATGGCTTCGTCTATCTCTCTCTCTCTGTACACAACACAAATCCAGAGTTTCTATCTGCCTGTAATGATTTTTGATATAAAAAACTCCCTTTTAATGCAATCCAGCTACTTGTCTTGAGCTCTCTTTTCCACCATTAGGACCAACTATTATTATTGTGAAGATGATGATTGTGTCGTGATCTTCCCTTCAAAAATCCTGTCTCTCTCTCTTCACTAAAACAACGAGGAGTGTTACTAGTATAGTAAGTATTGTTGGCTATTACCAAACTGTTGTGGTGCTATGCACACCAATCACTTTCCTCTCTCTCTCTCCACTTGACGTGACGATAAAGATTGCTCCGGGTTAATTGTTTTACGTTTATTGCTCACACTACCTTATTCCTTATCCGAGGTAAGATTCATGCCTGAGAAAAGTAAAATTTAAACCTGGCAAGGGCGATTATTAGAATACAGAAAATATATTAGCTTATATACATGCATAGTACGCTGCTCTGTCTCTAACCTTGATCTACACAAGAAAGTAAAGACTTTTACATTGATATATAATATATATAGTATAGTCTCCCTTACAAAATCCCCTTTAAATTTAATTCAAACTCTATCAATACTTACTTATTAATGATTTGTATTTCTTAAAAGACTTTTTGAAGGAGTAATTTACCAATGCGTGTGTGTGCATATAGCATGTGTACATGTTTCTATATGATGTACTTTATGTGTACTTCTTCGATTGAATCTGCATAAAATAGTTTCTATGAATCCATACAATCAGATGGGGCTTGAATAAATTAGTGCTGGCAGGAGTACCTCTTTTTCTTACTAATACAGCATATACAATACATACTTAGAATTGCCACACCACACATTTAGTACCCGTCCTTTCTTTGAATAGACAGAAAGAGATGAGGATGTTGATAGTGTACAGAGTCATCATAATACAGAGAGAGAGAGATGAGAGACTTGTTCTTGGAAAAGTATAGCAAATAAGTATAGAGTGGTGCTTTATTATTTGAAGGAAAAGTAAAGCAAGTTTAACCAGAGTAGAGTTATATAAAAGAGATGCACACACACTCTCGACTCTGGGGTCTACTTTTCCAGATTAAGGTTTTCCATATAGTATACTGTTGAACAAGTCACTACGTGTATGCGTATAGAGCAAATCGAATCTCCTCTACTTTCTCGTGTACAGATAAAGAGAAGACAGCAATACATTTACTTGTATGAGAGTATGTATATCGTTCGTGTGTGTTTGTAAAGACGTAGTAAAATGCAAGTCTTTTAAAAGAACAAGTTGGTGATGAAGACAAGGCCAGGGTAGGAAGCAGGAGAAGAAGGGTAAAGAAACGAACATATTATATACAGCTCGGACGTCTTGAAGATGAAGTTTGTGTTGAAGGAATAGGAATAAAATGAGATTTGTGTTCAGGTAGGAATTGTGTGTGCACTTTACACACCCATCACACATCATCGTCTTCATCCGTTGAGGGTGTTTGGTTTTTCTGAGAGTTTTGCCCGAAGCGAGATGACTTGCATCACACACTTAATACTTGTTGTTAGTCATCTCTCTCTCACTACCTGACTGTCTGCTTACCTTAACACCACAACCATTATTCTCCCTCGGATATATGGACTGACTAATAATACAATAATGAAATGATGGGGAAAAAGGTTCATAGAATGGAGCACAATAAAAGCAAATAGAACACCTGAGCATCCTCAGAGAGAGAAACTCTTGTACAATAATAATAATAGTCGAGGGTTCATTGCAATTCATGCACTTTCTGAGTCACACTATATACTCATGCTACTCGCTCACACTGATCTTCCTATTTTTTCTTCGAATAGGTAAAGTCTCTCTTCTGGTAAAAGCAATAATAATGCTCTGTGGTGTGGTAGCTCTGTATAAGTTGCTGTTAAGGTACTTTTGGATGGTTCATGTGTGTGTATTTGTTTCATATGCTAAATAAACTTGGAAGGGATAAGAGAGAGAGAGAGAGAGAGAGAGAGAGAGAGAGAGAGAGAGGGTAGGGCACACTATCATTATCTTCATCACTTGATGTGAACTGATCCATCTCGGACAATGAGGTGGAGAGCATCATTATCTGATAAATGTATGTATGAAACAAAACAAATTACAAAATACTAATATTATGTACTTACAAATACATAGACAGGTAGTAGTGGGGAGATTCACGTGGATTTAAAACGTTTCCTCTTAAACTCCTGCTGGGGTTTAACTTTTTTAGACAAAAGTTTACAATATGCGACTGTATTACTTTTGGTTTGGACAGCAAATACTAGAGATGATGAGGTGAATTTGACGAACTGTATAATAATATGTATAACGTTGTTTGAGAATATGTATGCATGCACATTAATACAGGTAATATAATACGCATTTCTTTATTCAGATCGTTTGCTTATTGCCTCAACCGATTCGCAGAGTGCATTTTACAATATACAGTTTATTTACCGGAGTGGAAAGGCAAAAAATAAGGTTCCGTATTTTTATTCTTAAATGAAAGGAAAGACGGACTGCGCCTTTGTATGAAGAAGGTGGAACAAGCACATATACTATTCTGCTGCTGCTGCTTATTCTTGTGGAAGTAAAAAATGTGAGTATAACTGCAGTGGTCAAGCAAGATGAACTTTTATGCAGAGCTTGTCGTTCTTTCTTTCAGAAATGAAAGCCAGTTGGGAGACGTGTACAAGGGTTAATACGTAATGCTTTAAGCTCATATAGTTGAATTTTGAGTTGGTGGTGGTTGGTGCAAGATTTTTATTATTGTTATGATCATGCTGAAGAAGAAGATCAAGAGAATGTATGAAATAATGATTCCCCTTTCTGATGATGTTACTTAACTGCACAAATTGCTGTTTCATGCGGTTGAATGACTAAATCTTTAACGAAAGAGACATTTAAGAGCGTAATCGGTGGCGACTCTTCGTCCACGCTCGAATCCTAGAAAACCTTAAGTAAAAATTCGCATTTTGCATTTTGTGCAGTTACCTTTCAAATAGACGTGAATGATGTAAGATCAATTTTAAAACGGTTTCACTGTGTACTTTTGAAATAAAAATGGAAACAATTTTCCTACGTGTACGTACAATGTGTGTATAGCACTACATAGCTGACATAGCACTATAGGTAGCGTAGTCTTTGTGTAGTTAGTTTCAGTTGAGATGTTTAGCTTTGTTCTAAGTTTTAGGTGTGTAGAAAGAATAGGAAGGAGTGGGAATAGCAAATAGGTATACGTATAAAACTAAATATACACATATACGAATACATATATATATATTGTTAAGTCAGAAAGAGCAAATGCTAACACATTATTTTGATGATCTCCACTGTGAAAAAGAAACCCCGTGTGCTGAACTGAATTGAACTCTTTGAGCTTAATCTGAAACCTTCAACTCGTCTTCATACAAACTTGTTATGTACTCTTCTGCTGCTGCACACTATCCGGTTCCCTCATTATTTTTGCACATTTTTTCCATACATTCGCTTCATCCTGTGTGATGAATGATTTCCTCTGTTGTTTTCTACATACGTATAACGCAATTGTGCAGTGTTATGATTACACATAACACAAGTAATTCGGAGTGTTTCACTTAACTGATGGGTGAGATGGATCAATTCATCATATTTGATTACACAAGTCAAACAAAAGAAGAGTTGGGCAAGCGAGAGTAATTATTTAAATTTAGTTTTTAAAGGTGCGTTTTAACCAAAAGGCTTACAAACACAAAGACTCTGGACTGGTTCACTGATGAAGAGTATATAGTCGCGATGTGGAAATATGTAGCAGGACTGCATTAATGTATGAACTGTTGCATCGCGTCTCTTTCAAAATTACATTTATCAACAACTTTCATCCTTCAATGTCCAGTTTATCCCTTTATACTTGCATATTATCGAGAGTCTTTCATTTCAAAATGAAAGGGATGTGTGTGCAACTTACTCCAGACTTAAATGATCATGTATGATGATGGGTACTGGTAACATGAATGCATGTGAGTTTATGTGAGAAAGAAAATCTCTTTCGGATCGAAGAGATTTGTATTAAGGAATTTTTTGTGCTTCGTCGAGTCCTCTTACTCAAGTCACACAGAATTGAATTGAAATGAGTGAAACTCACTTCAATCAAAGATCTTTTTCTAAGAGAGACAGACAAAAGAAAGACACTCTGCTGAGTTGTTGTAGGAGTTGTTTGAATTTGAAAGGCTAGTGAAGATGAAGGTTCTTTCGCGTCCAAAGGTTGCTTGATATATAATGCAATGAATAAATCCACTGCTACGAAAACCACCGTCGTATATTTTATTCGTGTCAGAAGCCATGCATTTTATTCGTCTCTTGTCATCATCACGTTTCCAAATAGACTTTATTTGAGTAAGCATCGAACGAATTTAGATTTTCAGATCGGTCAGCATAAAGAAGAAGAAAAAGGTACTTTTACGTTGGAAGGTTTGTTGGCATAATGGATTATTATTATATTAGTACCGTTTCTCTCTGGATTTTTGTAAGTTCTCTATTCTCTGTCTCTCTCTCTCTCACACATCTTTCAGATTTCTATTTGTGTTGACCTTTTATTCTCTCTATATGTATGTATGTCTAAAAGTTTGCAGAGAACCCCACAGGTTAGTCGGTTTCATGTGGTGGATGGAAATCCCTCCATGAAATATCCACCCTCTCTTGCACAACTTCGCTCTTATCTGGCTTTCAAAAGAAAAGTGTCTTTTCAATACCATCTAGTAAAACGTCTATTGAGTGAGAGAGAACACTTTTAACAACCGTTCAAAGTTGTCATCTTAAAAAAGAAGCTATAAAGTAATGTATGCTTTTCGATGTGTAGAGGATTCCATATAGAAGATCGTCTAATAATTTGATGGTGGTTTTGGTTTTATGGTACAAGAAAAATATGTTGCAGCCAAGAAGAGAGAATTTTTAGAGTCAAAGAAGAATAAAAACTCATCATGGGGAAAACTCATGCTCATCCAGATTGCACACACATTTGCTATTTTATTAGCTTATCTCATGTGTATAAACACACGGAGCTAAGGAAGTCTAACCTTCCTTATTAATATCTCGTTGTTTGTAATGAGCCTGTGATGATGGCACTCGTCCATCTCGAGCAAAGTACTTGTCAAAGCACTTTTCGACTTGGAGAAAAAAAAATGTACCAAGAGGAATGAATATACTTAAACGGGAGAGTTAGAGTTGATGGTTAAGATATATCCTCACAGTGAAAACATATTAATGATTGCGATCTCTCCGACAGAACACACAATACGAGTAGTATGCGTATACTATACTGATACACGTTTACTTAACTACTTCGAAGTAGAAATGAGATGAACTCACAATCAGTGACATAATTGAATTGAGTCTGCAGTAGTTAGAAATAAATGTGATCAGCTTTACCATCAAAACACGAATGACTATTCATCGTGTGTGATGGATTACCTAGAGAAAGAGATGGGAGAGAGGTGAACACAAAATAATCTGGTGGAACAAAAGTCGTCGCTAACTGTACCGGAACGAATGATGTAATATATTTTGAACTTTAAAAAATGATGGATTCAAGCTGTCAACTGGTCTATTGAGCTGATTCACTCGATCCCTATGAACACATCCAAAACGCTGTCTCTGGTTTCATACAAACAAAAAGCGAAAATACAAGGAACTTTGAGATAATAATATAAATATATGTACATGATGTGCAATGATCTTCTCCAGACTCATCTGAACACCAACCAACATTGTAATAGACATAAAGACACACATACATTTCTATACCCGTCTAACAAATTCATTGGTTTCAGCTAGAGCAGAGCACGATGATGAAATGATGCTGGTGATGAGACCAATTTGAAACAATAGTTCATTTGTAATTCCACATGCTGTGCAGTGTGTGAGTACAACAAGCTGATTTTTTATTTCGTTTGCTGAGTTACTCTGTGTGTTTTGTCCTGTTCCTTTTGATGCTTTACACTAATTGTTTTTAATTATAGACTCATGACTTGCTGCTCTCTGATCAATTTTGATGGATTTCTTGTCTCTCTTAACCCGCAATGTGTACAAAACAGGATTTTTGGGTCATGTAGCAATGTAACAGAAAAGTTTCATCTATGTGTCACTTAGGATATACATGTGGGTTGTATTTTTGTAGCTTTAGTGTCAGAAGTCATAAATCATTCCGTTTCATGTGGAATGGAAGTATTATACTTTCACACAATGTTCTCTTTATGCTGTGGAATAACTCAAAAACAAAAGGTTCCTGAGGTTTTGACCACTCTCCTAAACTCCGAACTTTACACTGGAACTGGTAAAAGTTTGTGTATTGTAGTTTATAGTTTATATTTTGTTTGTAGCTAACCTAAATCCTTTGTTAAGTTATTTTATTCCTTGTAACTGATAAACTTAAAATGATTCTTTTTTCAAATACAGTGTTGTTCATCCACACACCTTTTGCTAGAATTGATAAAGAATGGAAGTTGTCAGATTAAGAAATATTATACACAAGCTCCCGTTCATGAGTTCATTATTTCCCAGCATGCATGTGCTCTCAATTTTAGTTTAGAATATTAGTTGCATGAAAACATCGAACTTAATCATTTCATTTAAATTCATCTCGTAAGTTTAATTACTCCTTTCAAGAATCAAAATTTGAGATCTTGTGCAGCAGCTACTGTTTTAAAAGGCAATGATTTGACAAAATCCAATGAAAAGAACTCATGTTCTATGATAATTGATGTAGACTACTAATATCCAATTCCAAACAATGACTTGACTCAAAGTCAAAATACAAACAAGCACTAATAGAGCAAGTATATAACTCCCGAACCTGAGACAAGTGCGTATAAAATAGAAAATAGGATCACTACTTACGAGGATAATGGTACGCAGAGGAATAAAGCAACAACAACAAGAGAGAGTCAATAACACATTAAAATACATTTCGTTTAGTAAAAACAAAAGTTTTCCAGAAAAGAATTTTGGGTCATCCAGCAGAAGAGGAAAGGGATCGGGACGAAAAATAATCGTGAGCTTACAAAGTAGTGGACATGCAAGATGTGTATGCATAATATATATTATGTACATGAATAGAAATGTCAGACTTATATATGTATTAAACTTGAGACTCGACATTGTTAAAATTGATAATCTTGAGTTAATAGAAATCGATACTTAAATTATGTTTACGTTATAAGTACGTATTGACTTACTTGAATAAGCTAAAGTGATAAAATAGTTAATATGACGGGTGCAACGCAAAAATATTAAAGATTATTTATCACCCCGAGGTCATTGGTAAGTAAACATCTAATTGTCTCATTGTTCTCCAATGATACTTTTCTTATCAACACATAATTCTATGGGGGCATTATTAATTCATTGACATTTGGCTCTTTCGTCCTTGCTTCTTGAAGCTTGTCACATCCATTTTACTTTAGATTCTCTAGTGAGGAAGCTACTACTACTACTTTACTCAAGCCAACTGATTTTTAAGTAATCTCTGGCTTACTTGAGCTCCAAGAAAACGTTGAAAAGAACCACCCTTTGATTTGCAAATAGTTTTTGCTCGTAATGCAAAGGAAATGGCACGTTTTAGGTAGTAGCTCAAGTCTAAGTAAATTCAAGTTGCCTCGCAAGTGTATGTAAGTGCAAATCATCGCGTCTCAACCTTTATGACCCGATAGAAACTCAGATGCACAATGTAAATCTTGTGTATTTACTTAATGAGTCAATATCTCATCTCTCAAGAAATAAGAATTTGTGTTTGACTCTCATCATCGTAACTTTTACACATGATGAGCACCAGATCAAATTAGCTGCTTTCAATTTTCAAGAACTCATATGGCTTGAAACGTTGTTGTCTCTACCTCGCATGTGATATCTGGAAGAATTCCTGTTTAATTCATTACTTAGTTGTAAAATAAAAAGTTGGTTATTTTAAAACGTTATTTGATACGAATATTGTCTTGAAGCTAGACAGACAGAGCGACTGGTTCAAGAGCTGAGAAAAGATAATGATTAAAAAGTAGGTTTCCTTCTTGTTCTCCAGGGATTGTATTTCACATACAATGCAATACGATGCTCCTCTACGATGCCATTAAAAAGCAAAGAGATAAGCTGTAAAGTGCACACCAACTCCGATTGATCCATCCATACATTTACTCATAAAACTCTACAGACAAATCAAGACAGACAGTCTGACTCTCTCGGTTTAAAAATAGAGAGAAGATGAACAGTTGATGGTAGACGTGTATATAGTAGTATAATATTTGTGAGTGGTGATCTTCTTGTTATTCTTTCCATTTCTCATATTTAATTTTCATAGAGAAGGCTTTGCTGTTATTATTTTACTTGCCTTGCCCATGCCTCATGGAAGAGTAAAAGGATCATTCGACCAGAAGAAGATGAGAGGAGTCAAATGAAATAAATGAGACTTTGTGACTACAATTCATTTCCTACCTTACAGTTTCTTTTAAGTACTCTCCCCTGCACAATGTATCTCTGCAGTATATAATGTATACACTTTATATATTCTCCACTAATGCCTATTACATTTATGAGCTCCATTCAGATATTATTAATATCACCTTCACAAAGAGTCCAGTCAAGAATAGAATCGACATGAGATGTTTTTTCACCCTCCGTCTCCGCCTTCTTTTCCCCCTTTCAGCTTTGATTCGAGAAATTTTAGAAGCCTTTCATATTTCTCCTGAATATATGAGAAACGGTTCAGGACTAATAACGTATAAAACATGAAGCATTAATGTGCAAGTGTCAGGATACATCTTCAGTATGTGTGTGTAGTTGTGTAAAGAACTCTCAAAATTAGAATAAAAGTAATACACCCAGAAATAAGATCGCTGGGAGTTAATTAGCCTTCTCTAATTTTTAGTCAAATTGCTTTTAATCTCCATACTCATCATCACCACTTCTTGAATCAAGTCTGCGATAGAATTACTTGTTTATTGTTTACGTTGTTAGCTGATGCGGGTAGTTTATATGCGATACTGTATAATCATTTTCTAAATCAGGTTTAATTTTTTCCTGCAACACTTTCTTGAAAATGATTATATCATGTCATTGTGCACGTTCTGCAAACCCAAGCCGATCATGAGATGGATGAAATCAAAGAAGGACGGGTTTTGAGATCCATACACACATACAACTCCCTATCACATATTGTACCGTGTTTAAGCTTGTTGCAGGTAAAAATAATAGGAAAAAGCTATATTGGTGGTATGGAAAGAGGAGCTATTGCAGCAGCAAGCAGCATATTCAATACATGTATTTAACACTTAGAGCTTACAGACACTATATTATATACTCACGGGAGCTTCTGAATCCGCAATAAATGACAAAGTAGGTAGGAACAAAAAGTGAGTGTACAGCAGCAGGAGCCAGATCCGTGATTTCATTGAACCTCGATCTCATCAAGAAGTGTAAAAAAGGAGGAAAGTCCGTTGGTTGTGTTGCTTTATATTATTACGTAGAGTGCTACCGCAACACACAATGAGAATTGTCTGCAACAAACGGTAGTAGTAAATATACCGAGGAAAAGATGCTCAGAAATGGAAATGTGTGCAAGGGATATATAATACAAGCTGCGATGAGGAGAGGTTTACTATTCGAAATAAAGTTGGTGTGAGTAGTTGTATGTCTTCTTATTCAACTTTGCTTGGAAATCTACAGGTGTTCAACCTGCTCACAAAAACGGGTAATTTTTTGTAAGCCTTTGCTTCATCTTAATGTTGATGGTGTACCCCTTTTCTTCTCTTTCTGTAATAGATTTAAACTCACTTTTACTAACTAACTGCATGACCATTTGTTACGGCCAGTCAGTCAGTCAGTCAGTGTGTGTGCACAGAATGGTGGAGAAAGAGCAGATAGTCCCTTAGAGAGATCATATCATCATCTCACACCACGATGAGTCCCTTATACTTTCCTCCTATACCTATGCTATATGTGTATGTATGTACTACATAGACCTTGTTCGAGACTCATGTTCCTACTACATTTGCTTTCAAAGACCATCCATTTATACATTTTGAGTAGACATTAAGTCCAGATCGAATAAAAAAGTGTTTTCTTCAAGGAAAAAAGGGATTTAACTGAGAACTGTCAGTGATGAAGAAAGGTACAAAAGAGACTCTGTTCATCCCAACACTTTTTATGATAATGTGGTCTTCTTATAACGTTCAGGGAAGATCCATTAAAGTTTCGACTTGTACAAATCATATAGAAACACATGCACACTTATGAGGAGTAGACGGTGTTAAGCGTAATGTAAGTAAAGGGTGATTCTCGTCGTTCTGTGATATACTGAGAGAGATTGAATGCTTAATTCGGGTCGTCCATGCGTCTGACACAGTGTGCACGACGAGCGACTGGGACGACGTTCACAACTGCATCTCATCATTATATCATTATTATTTTAATAATGGGCCTAAGATGAACCTTATCCGAGGATTATCCCGAGACTCCCTCACGAATATAAGGCGACCAACCTACTTACTACTATTATTATTGAACTTTACTGCACTTTTTACACGGGCCATCAACCAGACTTTTTATTTATGGATCTCTCCTACTTTTTAGTACATGCTTCTATTCTTGTGGACGACTAGCAATTTAATGAGCTCTATGCTGCGTTGGCTCTGCATATTATCCTGAAATCAGAGTTTCAACCTTGGTTTTGATTTTATCCAGATACTCGGAACAGTTTGATGTTAGATGATAGTACTACGTTGAATCAGGCAGAGAAAGACAACTTTCCTCATCAAGTTTTTTCTCACTGCGCTTCTAGCATTGAACGCGTAGAATGAATGGACGAGCCTGCCTTCATGATGTAAGTATAAACTGAAAGAATCATTTTAGATCTTGGATCAAACTGTCTTTGAGCCTGCACTATGTTGCTGTTTGTACAATTACAGTCCTCGTCTCTTCCTGAGCTAGAAATATTAAAATAAGACACTACATCATTTCATCGACCTTAATGATGGAGTGCAGACGAAGCATGTAAGCAGCAGTAGTTTGCAGTGGACTGTTTCATCTCCAATTTTTTCTTGTAATTTAATGACATGAGTGGGTTGTTTTACTGTGGCAGTACAAGTAGACTGTTGGTCTGTCTGACCGTCTCAAATTGGGTGTTGTGCGCACTTTATTTACGCGTTATACGCACAATAAAAGATCTTCCTTCCTCCTTTGCAAGTCACACTCTCACATCCACTCAACAAAGTACAAGCGGAAAGTTGCACACGCATTCTCGCATATGTACATATATTGAATTCGAATGGACACATATGTCCATGTCCAAGGGATCTCTCCAAATGGAGAGTGTGTATGTGTGTCGTATATATATATATATATGTGTGTACATGATGATTACGTAAATTTGATCCTTGAGGGCAGAAGCAGATTTGTTATGGTTAATTTTAGAACACAACCCAATATCATTCTACTATTTCTACTCTTGAGGAAAGTCTCTCTCTCTCTCACACACACACAACTAAAATATATTATATGATTTAAGCGCTTGTGAAACACATAGTAATTGTTTAACTCTGTGCAAGAAAGCAAACGCGTTTTAGTTGTATATGTGCAGGTTGAAAAAATAATCTTATCATGATGTGTAAATCATATCAACAGAGAGAGAAAGAGAGAGATGCAGATCGCGTCTTGAAGCCACATATTGCACCTTCTTCTTGAAGAGGATGAAAAGATCCCTTTCATGGATTCAAATAAACATGATCATGCATGCGGGTACTACACACACACTCGCCCTGCTCACACACAACAACCACCAGCTTCATTTCTGGTTTAAATCTAATCCGTCCTTCCTTCCTACTCCCACTTTTCTTACTTCCAACAATTTTTTTATTCTACTTCCAACTTCCCAAACTGAGATTTTTTTCTTCAGACTCTTCTTCTGCTGTCTCTCTTGTTTTACAACGAGGGGTAAAATTAGCTTTCTGGTCTCTTCTGATGATGTGGCTGGTTGTAACAACCTGCACAACCACTTCAAACCCATGTGTTCGTAAAGATTCTTATGAGACTTCTTTATAACATGTGTTTTTAAAAAGAAGGGTGAATCATGGGAGAAAAGCAAAAAACATTTCAACCCGGTTTTATCTCCGTGTTTCCGAACAAGGGTAGTTTATATGTGTGTGCAGTAAGGATGAAGGAGTGCAACACCCGGTGCAACTTTCAATGTAAATTCTAGTTTAGGTTCCTACACTAGTCGTTTATGGTTTGTCTCCACAAGAAACATACTTCCCTTTTCAGTTGTACATATATTTGTATCTTAAGAGTATGAAATTTCACAAGCAAGAAAAACACTTGTTTAAGCAACCCAATAAGTCTCCAAAGCTTTGAAAACTTAATTTGATTGATGCATTGGGTTAACTAGGTGAAAGTTAAGACACTTATGAAGTGTGTAAAATGAAAAGCGATGCAGAGTCCTGGTATAGTAATCTCATTGAGTATAGTACGCGTATCAGATTAAATAATAATAATTTTTACCCTTGGCAGTCAAGTTAGATGACTAGCTGGAGGCAACAAAGAGTTGAACACTAAAGGAGAGAGAAACAAATCCTCATCGAATTTCAATATTTCAATAAGTAATCAAGATGAAATGAAGTCAGTATTTCTTAGTGGCAACAACACATTTGTGGATGATGATGACGATACTACTCAACAAAACAGAGATTCAATGCAACATTCAAAATCAATCCTGATCCCATTAACATCTTAAAGATAAACAAGAGCCTATATGTGCAGCCTCTGCTGCTGCAATAACAATGAGGAAGAAACAAACTGGTCATTTATAGTTTGGTTGTTTCGTATTATTTTGTAGCAGACTAAAGATGATGATATTCATTTTTTGTGACTAAAACAAGAAAGAGATAGACTTGAGTATGAGCTAAGTAGACAGTGATTTCCATGAAGGGATGCAGTTTGCGCTTTGGATCTCTCTCTGTATATTTTACACTTTTACTCGTACACATGTACCATATAAATAAAGTTGCACCACCAAGTAATACTAATACTACTACTACTACTACTATTATTATTATTATGGTAGAGACAGAAGAACAAGCAATCATTTTCCTTGTGTCCATCCATCCGGACATAAAATCCAGGTCCAGTTCAATGTTACTCGAGAGCATTGAACGTAAACAAAAGTAGTCGTAGTAGAAGTGATAGTAAAGGTGGTGGTGGTGGTTAATAAATTGCCCGGAAGTTTTTTGCTCACCTGTCCAAGCTAACCTTCTGCTTGTCTACTCCTACAACTTCCCGTCCCTCCATTTGAATGATACTTAACAGGGGTTTAAACATAAAGCTTGTTGTGTACAGCTTTGCAGTGTGCTTCATCATCAAATGTGAATGTCTATTCAACCAAATCTGTCCATTGTTGCTAGCATCGTTCCATACACTATACACATTATATGCATGTACAAGCATGCATATAATGCATATATGCTCGTTTGAGACTTCGCTAGTATAACAATAGTGTTGTTTTTGTGCTCAAGATTTGTGTGCATAGACTTGCAGCAGGGCACTTGGCAATGAAAGTATATAAAGCATCATCGCAACTACTCGAAACTGAATGACTGATAAAATAAAGTAGCTCCTGGGACGAGAAATAAAAAATCAAGAGAGAAGTCAAGTCACCTCACCACACGGACTTAATTTTTTTCCTGCAGAAGAGATTAGATGGATTATTTATGTATGAGCGATGTGTAAAAGCAAGTAGCTTAATGGCCATAGGTAAAGGATAATATATTATTACTTTGGACATTGTGGCCAAGTTCACTAGCTGTGTTGGATGGAGTTTAAGAAACAATAACTTTTGAGCTACCTGCATTACCACTAACTCGTGAAAGAAGCTTTTGTTACTCATCTTTCTAAACTAACATCCCTGTGCATCTATAATTTCTATCATTATTGTTTTTGAGATGCGATAGAATTACCAAATTACAAGGATACAGAACAAGGAACAACTTTTGCCTCCGACTGTGCCAACCTGGAGTTTGAATTTATTTTACATTGCATTATATTTGAAATGACAACAGCCTCCGTGTGTAATTAATGATGTACTAATGCAAATCTTCACTCTCGTAAGCACCAAAGAAATACATTATGTATTTGTAAACATGTGCTGTGGGCTTTCTCCAAATGGAATCATATTGAAACTTAACGAAGTAAGCAGAGTACCAAATGAGATAACGACGACACCCGTCAGAGAATGGCAAAAGTCACTTTTATTACAGACGGGTCTGTTAGACACTTGGGCTCATCTCAGCTGGATACTTTTGCTTAATAGGTAAAGTTTAAAAAATCATCTTACTCATCATTCTTTACTATATTACTGATTCTGTTAACTACTCAATCTCTTTCTGCCCCTTCAGACAGTTCTTGATTGAGACTTTAATTATAGCTGTGATCTAATTTCATTAGCAAATCATCATGCTCTACTAACAAACTAGTCTGACAAACACTTCAAACAAGCATTCATCATCTTTAATTTGATTAAACTGTGACTCTCAGACCATGTCTTCTTTTTATATTTCATTTTGTATTCTTTCACCAAAGTTTTCTCCCGAAACTTTTAGTCAAATGCTCATCTTGAAATCAACTTGGGGCTACTTGAGTCTCCGAACTATTAGAATAAAATATTTCTTGGGGACACGTGCTGACTGGAAAGTTCGTATGAAATGGCTCCGTGAACGATAACAAGAAATACAAAAAATGGCCCAGATAAAGGAAATAACGCACCGTAGATCCACTCTATAGCAGATTACATGGAGGTCATATATTCATGTATGATTATTGGTATAAAATCGCCTAAAAATCATCCAATTATGTTTGTGTCTAGTAGAGAAATCCTTAATCATCGAGTTTTCAGTGACTAGCTACAAAAAACTTTTTAGCTACTCCTCAAATGTGATCACTACAAAGTTGCATTAACGTATCACATCTTATCACAAGAGTCATAAAATCTAGCACACACAGAATTTATTTAAATGTAAGTAGGAATGCTCGATTATTCCTGACATATTTCTCGCAGCAGCTAAATAAATAACAGCGACGATGTAAGTGATTAGTAAGAATTGATTAGTTTTACGAAAAGTCATTAGTGAGAAGCGTGATACGTGTCAATCACTGAGCACAGTTCAATGTGAAGTGAAATGGATGGATGAAGTTTTTTTATTGTATGATATTTTTGTTTATTACTTTTTGTTTTCCAGTGTTGTTGGGTTGATAAGAGCACTAAGCATCCTAATGGATATGCTAATCACTTTCATACATAGTCGTTAAATATGTCTTTTACTCCAGTCGTACTTTATCATTATAAGCAGATATATCCTTTCCAGACACCATAAGTACCGTTTTTAATCACAAATACGGATATAAACACACTCTCAGGTTTTCTTTTTTCTTCTTACTTTTCTTGATTGCAGACGCAATGCTTAGTTAGATACGCAACGACCCATGGCTGTCATCACCGCAATAACCACTATACTACTTATTCACTAAAAATGAGAGTCCCAAAGCACAGATTGACGTTTATTGCATGGCAATCGGATAAGATTTTACACATCCTATTTGAACGGTTTCAATGTTGAATGTTTATCATCATCCATACGCCAGCAATCGAGAGAAACAAACAATCAAACAACAAAGCACACACATCATCAATGTATATGAAATCTGCGAAGAAAAGACGACGGCAAAAAGACTCCCTCAGTGTATTATGGACCCCGACAAAAAATGTACTTTTGATCGAACCTTAATGTAAACCAAGCAAATGTTCAAAAGTCAATGCACGTGTCACAATAATAGAAGATCTAGACACTAAGGAAAGTTCATTATTACTTGGAATAAAAAACAAAGCTTGAGCATAATAAAATCGAAAGAAGTCTGTGAAGACTGAAGCAGAATATAAGCAGTGTACGAGTGGATTGCATGTCGTCTACTCTGAGCAAACCTTTTTCATGCAATGAATTAAAAAGTATTAAGTTTCTTGAAAGCAATAATGAAAGTCATATTATTAACAGTTCTCTTTGAAAGATGTTAACTTATTTTGTAAACAAGGAGTGAGTCAAGTGACCCTTCTGTGCCTTGAGCAAGTCATCTATACAGTACAAGAGCTCGAGAAGGCAGGCCCATGAAATAATAACAACATTTACATAGAGAAAGACATGAGGTGGAGTAATAGTAAATGTAAAGCTCTTCTTTTGCTACTATACACTCTGCCACGACTAAATCTCTGTTGGTATTATTACGTGTGAGTTATTATAATGATTAGGAACTAGCAAAGAAATAAAGTGTAGTGTGTCCAAAACGAAAAGACTTGCAGGGTAAATGGATGATGAGACGCGGACTAATGAGTGTGTGCCTTGCTTGTGCTTTATTATTTCTATTCTTTCGTGGATGTAGTTGTACCCAAGATTAGTTTCTTTATAAAAAAGCTCTGAATCCTTTGACTAAACTCATCTGACAGAGAGAAATCAACAGACACGAACACACAAAGGAGGAGGAAGCTAAGGAGGAAAAAATCTTTTGGCCTTATCTTCATCTCCAGCCGGGATTTGTACTTGTATGCATGTGGCGATGAGCTTGAGCTTTATGCAAAGTCAGTAAGGATGATGATGATGACACCAAGAAGGGTATCCTCATAATTTCCATGTCCATTTGCACGAGAAAGAGTAAAGTAATAATAATAATAATGACAGAAAAATAAGTCCCACCCTACAGAAGGAACCCTTCGAGAGCAAGATCACATTTCATGTGTCATAGTCATCCGTACAAGATGAATTTCTTTACAGAGCTCCCCTCTGCTTCTTCGTATTCTTCAAGTCCTCCAGTTCGTCTCTCCTGTCACAGTGTATCCAATCCAGTTCACTGTGAACGAGAAGGCACCTACTTTTTTCTAATTTTCAGATCTACTCCCCAGATTAGAAACACAAACGTCAATGCGAGAGGGTGAATGTTGGAGGGTGAAGAGAGCCTATTGTGAAAGACAGGTGGATTCATATCAGTTTCCTACAACTTTTCTGAGATTACGCTTTGGGAACCTTGTATTATGAAAATCTTATCTCTGTCTCGCTGTATATTTGGGGTTCAGGGTGTCAGCACTTTTTTACGAGAAGGAGAAGAAGTAATTTTTATTACATTAAAGAACTATGATAGCTCATTTAAATCTCATTCATCAAAGAATTAGGGAGTTCACTTGGATTTACTTTCATGATCACAACAAGGTGAGCTAATTATGATTACCTCTGTCTGAGTGTCTATGAGATATGTAAAAAGTAGATGCATCTAGATGAAATGATGACTATTTATTTGTATCCTCTACAAAACACTCGGGTGAAAAGTGTTTCCGTTTTAATGAATTCGGATTTACTGCAGAAGATGATAAAGAATAAAAATAAGACCATGGATATATTAGAGATTAGACTAGACCCGACATAGCCTTTGTATACTTATTATACTCATAGTGTTATTAATTCTTCTAAAGTGTTCAACTGACGATGAGTATACATATGCAATCTACTTTGCGTAATTAATTAAACCTTTTAATCTACGAAGAATACAAGTTTATCTGAATGCATATCCAGGTGTCTGGTAAGATTGTGTGCTTGCTAAACCATTAGTGAGAATTTGCAATTTAATTAAAGTTCAAAGTCATTAACATTTGACATTGATCTCGTCTGCAAAGGACATTCATATCAAGTAAAATAACTACTACTTTGCTCCTAGTGTATATAATGATGATGATGACTAAGAGCTGTGGCTGCAATTGGCTTGCTCCTTCTCGCAAGTAAATTGTAATTACACAATAAGGAAAAGAGAGAGAGAGAGAGAGATGAAAGCAGGTTTTTATTTTCTCCTAATTTCTTATCACAATCAAATCACCTCCACTCCCACCTGCATCCGATTCCACACTGGCAATTGCACCAAGATGCAAGAAAGAAGCAAAAGTTAACCTGCCTGAAGTCAAAGAGCAACCTGAACCTCGCTCATTGTATGAACGTATAATATGTAGAATAATAATAATAGTAAGACAGGTATCGTAATATAGTGTATGGATGGATTACACATTGACGGATTGAATTAATCCTTTCCTGTTGAACTTGACTTGATTCAGGAATACGTTTTTTAAAGGAGAGAGCTTTTTTATATTTTTACACAGATCGGTCAATCATCATCATGCACCTGTTGCTGACTCTTCCTCTACACCTTCTGCTCTCCTTCTGTACAATAGGAAGCTCGTATTATACAGATTTATAAGACTTCAATTTCATGTCCACTTTTTGCATTTAATAACAACATATCTACCAGTGCCACTTACCACACGACTATTCTGCTTCTTCTACTTCTTTTGCAGCCTTCTTCTCCATTACATATATATAGAAAGATTATTATAGCAGTATATCTCTAAACTACTTTACTTTGTTCGGGAAACCCTGCAAAAACAGCTTGGTTATCTCTTTTATCCTAATTATACCCTGGGTGATGTATACTGTCCTATTCACTTTTCTCTAGCATCTTTGTTCTCGCTGCTTCTTGCAGACGTCCATCCGTCCACCTGGATTTATTTGTCTCTCATCGTCATCATAAACTAGACGAAAGGAAGAAATAATGGACTTAAAACACAGCACCAGCCATCAAATCTGTATTCTAATTGTGAAGGCAGAAAAACTTTTTTGCATTTATCTTCTCTATCCTCATGCAATCTTTGTTAAATAAGTAGGCAATTTAAATCCTCAAACGTAGCAAAGTTGAAACGAGAAGTGCATTGAATATTAAATTGCTCTCGTTGTAAGAAGGAAAGAACAGGGGCAAAAGTTGCCGAGTTGTAGGTTACTTATTCTTCTCTAAACTGAAAGTAGATAGGTTTAGTTAGATTGATAAGGAGAACTATTATTTTATACACACAACACATCATGCAATGCAACTCAAAACTCAATAATAATCGGTCTTCAAGGCATAAAAAATATCATCAGTTTGTGAGTATCATATCATGTAATGATTGCTTTGATTTCATCTCACCACCATCGTTTTATATTCTGCTGCTTCTGTACTGTGTTTTGAGTGCAAAAAACAAACTGTATTTTAAACAAGTCAGAAGAAGCATAGTATAGGAACTCAAATCATGAGTCATAAAATAAAGACTCCCTAGCTAGGAAAAAGGATCCAGTTGAAGTAGCATAGAAGCACGTCCATGTAAATGTGAACTGCACAAAACAAATCTCATTTAGGACAACAAAAGGACACTCAGGAGGTTTATGGTTACATATATATGGAAATATATTATGGAGAAGGTGGACAGAACTTTACCCTTGTAACAACTCTGCAGAGGAGACTTTCCCTTGTGAGATAACAACAATAGGAGAATAACAAGTCATTAATGGTGCAGAGAAAATGTATATCCAGGAGTAGGAGGATACCTTGGGTGACGAAAGGCTGAGACTGAGAGACACTTTGAGATTTAATGCCTCGAGATTATGTGTGTAGGTGACTTAGGGTGAAGGTCAGGATTGAATAGTCGAGATTTCATGCAGCAGATGCACCACACACAACAATCATCGAATACAATGATCTCTATTGTTCCGTGCATCATATTCTTCACTCCGTTCGTGATTGCCATGTTGTGAGAGTCAAGTTGAAGAGAAAACCTATTATTTTTGCCTAGGATGACTTTTTGTTAATCCGTCACACACACACACACACCACCACCACATGCAGGCAGGCAGGGTAAATCCTAAGCCTAATGGCTATTTCGACGTCCCCGTAAAATCACATCATCGGTCTTCTTAATTCTTGATCTCTAAAGAAAGAGCGAAGTGCATATGTACAGAGGGACAGTTGAAGTTTAGGTGTCATATATCTTTCTTGTGAATAAGAGCAAAGACAGGTTCTATACCTTTTCCCTTTATGCTTTTCCTATCGACTGGACAATAAGATGGTTTCATGGACTTCCTATTCACAAAGAATCGTTTCATTCTTTTCTCGATTTCCTAGAAGTTTCTTCATGGATGTTCAAATGATAAAATTACTAACCATATTGTGCATGCATTCAAAAGGAGCAAACTCTAAAGACTCGATAATACAATATTACTAATATTATTATGCACTACCGACAGATTAGTTTTTACATACTTTAAGCCACAATTTATAAATTCTTTCCTTTAAATTCTAAATCAAACTTGTACTAATTAGACCCTGAGCTCTCTCTGACCCTCTAATCTCTAATTTTAAAAATTTCTGATTTCCAATTTTAATATCATAACAAAATTCATTTTATCATTCTCTTGCGTACAATAAAAACGAGAGACCAGAGATGCGGAGAGGTGCTGGCTATTATTAAGGAGAGAGATACGAAATGCAGGTACGCTCGTCTTTGTTCACTTCGAGAAGGACGGAATGGCGCGAAAGTGGACAGAAGCGGCAACGAGCACTCTTTATTCCATGTTCATGCAACTGCTCCTTCTTCTGCAGCAAAACACATTTCTTCATTCACTCATAATAACACAAATACTGTCGTCGTTTAACTTCAAGCACCGACATTGACGTCGTGAACTCCGATTGTTGACTTTAATGTTATCATTCTGGAGTAAATTGTTATCGCGTGCCTCTGGGTTAGATAAAGGTAGGACTCTTAGGATGGGATTCTGGATTCTTATTAGTGAATGAAGTAAGCGGCGGTGGTGGTGGTGACAGCTCCGCTCCTCAGGGTAGTTTCACACTTGAGAGTGTTTTGAAATTATAAGAGAAATATGGTGCAAGATAGTAAGTCTAATAACAAACCGAGGAGTAATCCTTTTGGTGGAGGGGGTTATCAGAAGGGCGGAGGAGGAAGCTCGTCTAATAATGAATACGGGGATAGAAAGTAAGATAACTTTTCAGCAGTTGACTCATTACTCAATAATTACCCTTATGGATTAACTAGAAATATAACATTGTGTGTGATTTTGCTAACAGGGATGATTCTTCTGCAGAGAGTAGAATTAAGCAGTCCATCGAAAACGATGCTATTGATTCGAAATTTGGTTTCGACAGAATTAAGGATGCTGGCGAAAGAGTTGGATGGCTGCTTAACATGCACTCGGTAAATATAAACTACAACCTCAATGTTTCTGTTTAAAGCGTGGAATTAAAAATATGAAGTGTGTTGCAGACCGAGGTACTTGATGAAGAGAAGCGACTTGTGAGTGCTGTTGACTATTATTTTTTGCAAGAGGATGGAACGAGATTCAAAACTACACTCGCTTACAAACCTTATTTCTACGTCCTCCCGAAACCTGGTAAGTTTATTACATAATTCTGTTTGGTTTAAACAAGTTCTTTTCCTTCTTTTAACCAAAACTGCGACGACGGTAATATTTATTAACAGCGCAAGCTCTGGTTAATTTTTAGGGACGGAAAAGGAAGTTGCAGTATTTTTGTGGAAAAAATTCAGTGGATTTATTTTGTCATCCGAGTACATGAAGAAAGAAGATTTGGATTTGGTTAGTGAAATATAAGCACATGATGCACAGTTGTCTTCTACGTGCCTGAAATTAATGTATATTTAATCAACTTGCAGCCCAATCATTTGGTAGGATTGAAGCAGCAATATCTGAAGTTATCGTTCCTCAATGTCAATGATCTTCTGAGGGTTCGGAAGGATATATTGCCTGCAGTTAGAAAAAACCGAGAACGTGAAAAATCTCGATCTGCATATGCAGACATGCTTCAACAAAATTATATTGGAGATGGTGTGGAGTTTGATAGCAAACGGTCTGGAGGAACAGATCAGTTGGAGAATATTATTGATATTAGGTACGGGCCATATATAGGTTCAATATAATTCAAGAAGCAGAATGAATACAATCTTTTGATGTACGTTGTAGGGAATATGATGTACCGTATCATGTTCGTGTGTCGATCGATCTGAAAATATTTGTTGGATTGTGGTACAGCATTAAGCTACAAGTAGGACTGAGTTATAGCCCGATAATTGAACGAAGAATGGATTTAATTGAAAGTCCCGACTGCATTGTGTTTGCGTACGACATTGAAACAACTAAATTGCCACTGAAGTTCCCAGATGCTAGCTTTGATCAAATTATGATGATATCCTACATGATAGATGGCCAAGTAAGTTTAAACTCAAACTTAGTCAACCTCTATTGTTCTTGAGATACACGGGTTAAAACATGATTATTTAAGGGTTTCCTCATCACGAATCGAGAAATCGTCTCCCAAGATGTTGACGATTTTGAATACACTCCCAAACCAGAGTTTGAAGGGAATTTTGTGATTTTCAACGAGCAGAATGAACTAGCTTTATTACAAAGATTCTTCGATCATATACTGGAAATTAAGCCCCACATTTTTGCAACCTATAACGGAGACTTCTTTGACTGGAGATTTGTAGAAGCACGAGCTACATTTCATGGACTCGACATGCTTAAAGAAATCGGATTTTCGGCTTCAAATGACGGAATTTACAGCTGTCGTCCTTGCATTCACATGGACTGCTTCAAGTATGGAAAACAACTGACAATTAGTCATAGTTATCTTTTATCATGCAAATCACATGTATATATTTATGTGCCATGTAGTTGGGTCAAACGAGATTCTTATTTACCGGTTGGGTCGCAAAATCTTAAAGCAGTCGCCAAAGCTAAGTTGCGGTATGACCCAGTTGAACTTGACCCTGAAGACATGTGCCGGATGGCAACTGAACAACCTCAGATCTTATCCAACTATTCTGTTTCTGATGCTGTTGCCACTTACTACCTGTATATGAAATATGTTCACCCGTTTATCTTTGCTCTGTGCACAATTATCCCAATGGAGGCAGATGAGGTTAGTGTATTCCAAAAAAATGAATTATCAGGCTAAATTATTATTTGATTGTGTAGTATTCTAACCAGCTTTTTGTGATAGGTTTTACGGAAAGGATCGGGAACTCTGTGCGAAACTTTGTTGATGGTTCAAGCATTTCATGCCAACATAATCTTCCCAAATAAGCAAGAATCTATCTTGAACAAAATGACTGAAGATGGTCATGTACTAGATCATGAAACTTATGTTGGAGGGCACGTAGAGGCATTAGAATCTGGGGTTTTTAGATCTGACATTCCGTCAAGATTTAAGTTGGTAAGGTTTTGAATTCAAAATTGTTTTATTACTTTTATTCATTAAAAGAAAAGCTATTACATTTTTGAACCATAAGGTACCTGAAATTTTCAATACGCTTATTGGATCCGTCGAAAAGACACTAAAGCATGCCTTGGAAGAGGAAGAACATGTTCCGATTGATAAAGTGACAAATTTCACCGAAGTTGCAGAGGTGATTAAGAATAAGCTTCGAGAACTTCGTGACAACCCGATTCGTCATGAATACCCTCTGATTTATCATTTGGATGTGGGGGCCATGTATCCAAATATTATTCTGACAAATCGTCTACAGCCGTCAGCAATGGTAGACGAAGCTGTTTGTGCTACTTGTGATTTCAATAAACCAGGATCTATATGTCAGAGACAGATGGAATGGACATGGAGGGGAGAATTCATGCCCGCCTCTCGGAGTGAATTTCAGCGTATTCAGCAGCAGTTGGAAATGGAGAAGTTTCCATCAGAGTACCCAAATGGGCCTCCAAGAGCTTTCCATCAGTTAACAAAAGAAGAAAGAGCGTCGTACGAAAAAAAGAGATTAGTTGATTACTGTCGAAAAGCGTATAAGAAAGTTCATGTGACAAAAGTGGACGTGAAAACACAAACTGTTTGTCAACGAGAGAACGCATTTTATGTAGACACAGTAAGAGCCTTTAGGGACAGAAGATATGAGTACAAAGCTTTAAACAAAACTGCAAAGAAACAAGTTTCAGATGCCATTGCCAGCGGTGATGCTTCGGAAATCAAATCAGCGAAGAATCGCGAGGTCTTATATGACTCTTTACAGTTAGCTCACAAATGTATCCTGAATTCTTTTTACGGATACGTGATGAGAAAAGGAGCGAGGTGGCACAGTATGGAAATGGCTGGAATCGTGTGTCATACAGGAGCGAACATCATCCGAAAAGCTAGGGAAATCATAGAAAAAGTAGGACGACCCTTAGAACTCGATACTGATGGAATTTGGTGCATTTTGCCCTCATCATTTCCGGAAAACTTCACTATAACCTCGACACTAGAGAAAAAGCCACAAATTACCATCAGCTACCCAAATGCTGTATTAAATCTAATGGTTAAAGATGAATTTACAAACGATCAATATCATGAGCTTGTTGAACCTAATTCTATTGAATACACTGTTCGTTCGGAAAATTCAATTTTCTTCGAAGTCGATGGTCCGTACTTAGCTATGATTCTTCCAGCGTCAAAGGAAGAAGGAAAGAAACTGAAGAAAAGATATGCTGTCTTCAACCAAGACAAAAGTCTGGCGGAATTAAAAGGATTTGAAATCAAGAGACGAGGAGAGCTTCAGCTTCTAAAAAATTTTCAAAGCTCTGTTTTTGATGCTTTCCTGAAAGGAGACTCGTTGGAAAGTTGTTATCAGTCTGTAGCAAAGGTAGCTGATTACTGGTTAGACGTACTGTACTCCAAGGCTGCCGATATGCCAGATTCTGAGCTTTTTGAACTAATATCTGAAAACAGAAGTATGAGCAAAAAGTTAGAAGAATATGGAGGACAGAAGTCTACATCCATTAGTACTGCCAAGCGGCTAGCTGAGTTTTTAGGTGATCAAATGGTAAAAGATGCAGGTCTTAGCTGTAGGTTTATCATATCAAGAAAGCCGGATGGGAGTCCAGTCACAGAAAGAGCTATACCATTGGCAATTTTTCAAGCTGAAATTAGTGTAAAAAGACATTTTCTGAGACGTTGGTTGAAGGATAATTCCCTTACTAATTTTGACATCAGAACCATTCTTGACTGGGATTACTATATTGAGCGACTAGGAAGCTGCATTCAAAAAATTGTGACGATTCCAGCCGCTCTTCAGGGAATTTCTAATCCTGTTCCTCGAGTAGCGCATCCTGACTGGCTTCATAAACGCTTACTGGAGAAAACGGATGTCTTGAAGCAACGGAAGATCAATGAAATTTTTTCGATGGTAAGCAAACCAGTACAAGACACAATAGAAGTTGTTGGGGACATGGAAGATATTGGAGGCGTTCGTCCTGCTAAAAGGTTGATAGTAACAAATACTAATCGAGCCAAAAGAGGTAGATCTCCAGAAGTGGATTTGACAAAGCCTTGGAAAGAGGTACTTGGGCCTGCTCCATCGCAAGGTGATGATAGAAAGTCGATTGCAGAATGGCTGCTTTTTCATAAGAAAAAGTGGGCTTATCAAGCAAAGCAGCGTGTCGAGCGAATTAAACGGGCCAGAATGTCAGACGAAAGTAATGACTTCGGACTTGGAAATCAAAGTGCAATGATGGGGAGGCGTCAAGTTGGTCCAGTAACCATCGGAGGATTTCTTCGTCAAGCTCAGCATTCCTTGTTGCATTCACCTTGGCAAATTATTCAAATTGTAGAAGCTGGAAACGGTCTGTTTAAAATTTGGGCCTTAGTTGGTCAGGAACTTCATCAGGTGAAAGTAAATGTCCCTAGAATATTCTACTTGAATTCAAAAGAACCGAAACCAAGTATTGAGGGGGAGTTGTTTAGAAAGTGCAACAGAACGCTTCCAAGAGCTCATCCAGTCTACAACTTGTATGAGTATTCCATTCCTGAAGAACTCTACAAGGTAACTTCTAATGACATGTTGGCAGACTTGGTGACTCCAGCTGTCGAAGGCATCTACGAAACACAGGTGCCCTTGGACTTTAGAGCCCTCGTTCTTCTAGGATCAGTGTGCTCTGTAGACAGAGCTGTTGCAAGAAAGATGAAGGAAGTTAGTGACACATTTGACTTGAAGCAACTTAACTTTGTTCCAATTAGTCCAGAATTTCCGTATGTGGATTTATCGCTCGTAAAGTACGTCTATATTTATCACCATAAATCTGGAACGAAGAGTATGATTGGAGTTTTCCTTACTCCAAGCTGTAAGGCTACAATATTTGTCGTGGATTCAGTGAGAACTAACCAGATGCCAAACTTGAATTCGCTGTATACTGCTACCAGAAATGAAAGACTGGAAAAAGGTGAACCCGAGGAATCTATCCCTGACGTAAACTATACTTTTGAAGTCAAACTTGAAACCGACATGCGTACAGTTCATCGAGGAATTAATCGAATACTTCAAGCTTACCGAGACGAAAAAAGAGGTCCAACTGTGATTGCAGTTCAGTCAAAAATCCACTTCAGCCAGTGGACGTCTGCTGTCTCCATTTTGAGTGATTTTCCTATGATTCCAATTCACGTACTGGACGTGGAAAACTTGTACTCAAGCTTGGACTGGCAAAGAAAAGGAAGCAAAATGATGCTGCGACATTTCCTGCGTAGCAAATCCGTCCTCAAGGCTGCAATTGACTTGAGTCGATACTTTCAAGTTCCTGTTGGAAATATTCCAATGGACTCCACCTTGTTTGGATGCGATATATTTTACGCTCGGCATTTGCTGAGGCAAAACTTTGTCCTCTGGTGCTCTCAAACCGAACGACCTGACCTTGGTGGAAAAGAGGCTGATGATAACAGGTACGGCATTTTTACTATTAACATAATTAACACAATAATCAAAGCAGATAAACATATCAACTATCTTTGATTTACTAGACTAATTACGGAATTCGAGGAGCATAACAGCATAGTAATCAACCAACCTGGGTCCTATCAAACGGTGTGTGTTGAGTTAGAACTGGATGGATTAGCTGTGAACACGCTTTTACAGGCCCATCATGTCCATGATATCGAAGGGACAACGTCTACAGTGGCTTTCGACACTATGCCGCAGCAATCATTGGAGGAAATGATGGGAAACACTCCAGGACCAGCCTTAGCTAGTTACGATGAAACGGCCTTGTGTAGTGGTGCGTTTAGGGTCTTGAGAGCAATGGTCAGCTCGTGGTTGAGAGATGTTTCTGTGCATAGGAATGTAATAGCTGACTATCAACTTATCAACTTTTACAGGTAAAAGTCAAATACTGCTCATCGTGCAGCCTTAACGTACCATCTAATTAAATTCTATGTTGTTGTTGATGTTGTTTGATCGTGTAAAGGTGGCTGAGATCCCCTCATTCTTTACTTTACGATCCCGCTTTGAGAAAAACTTTAAACAATTTAATGAAGAAACTTTTCATTCAGGTAACTTTTGGTTCGAACTTTTGATATCTCATTTGCTATCACACATTTCAAACGAATCGAAATTATTTCAGTTAGTAGCGGAGTTCATGAGACTTGGAGCTATCGTCATTCACGCCGATTTCAGCCGCTTGATTATATGCACCAAGAAAAGCCGTGTTGGGGATGCTTTAGCTTACATTGATTATGTAACACATTCCATCAAAAATAAGGAACTCTTCCACAGTATTGACATAAAGGTGACCCAAACATGGGAATGTCTGATGTGGTTGGATCCGGTGAGATGTTGTTCTTTACATTCCGAATATGCGTTTCAGCTACAGATTTTTGACTTATATTTGCTTTATATTCTAGGCAAACTACGGAGGCGTTAAGGGCAAGGAAAAGGACAAAGAAAATATTGAAGTAAAGAAAACCAAAAAACGAATTTTCAAGAAAACCACCGAATCCGAAAAAGAAAATGTGAGTGACGAAGAAGATGATGGGGATGAAAAAGATGATGAAGAATCTGGTAGTGAGCCGGAAGAATTGAATTTAACAGACGATGAAGAGGAGGAGGTAATAAATTGATAAATCAAATACATTTACATTTAATCTGAACTAAAAGAAACTGTATCTGTATCTGTACTCTATCTGTATTTTTTTAGTAATTTTGGTAAAGATAAGCGTAAATCCAAAAATTTTAATTCTGGTTTAGGTCGATATTGATATGAACTGGAGCATAATCAATTATCTACCTGACGTTGCGAATTGCAAATCGAATTTCGTTACAACAATTTCTAGCTATATCAAAGCAGTCCATCACCATTTAGGTCTTGAAATAAACACGTTTGCTCCAGGCCATACTCCTATTCGCAAAAGAGGTTCCAGTCAGCCAACTCCAAGAAGAAAAGGAAACAATCCTTTACTAAAAGGAACAGTCGAGTTTTCAAAAGAACTAGTTGAAGGAGAACTTTCTCAGCTACTCTTCGGGTAAAAGGTTATTTTTGAATTTATAATAATGAAGAAATCTAATAGTCTGTTTTTTTAAACTTTAGTGTGGTCCAGCAAATTGAGAAGAAATACCCTCACGCTGTAGAACCCTCAGACAACACAAATCTTGCGTATCGGGCCTCCCACATTGCACCTGTAAAGCCTTCTCTAGAATTCATCAAAGCTGTTCACAAAGTAAGGAAAATTGCTCACAAAAGTTATTGATATACAATAATGGTTTTTAAATCTATCTTTTTGCTAGGTCTTGTCACTGGACGCTAACATTGAAAATGAAATAATGAAATTGCGAAGAAATCTTCTGAAGTTGGTTCGCGTTCCAGAATTCAGTAATGATGCTGAATGGATTGATCCTTGCTTGTCGATTGTCTTGCCTGAAGTCATATGTAAAGTTTGCAACCAGTGTAGGGACATCGATGTATGCAAGGATCTTAACTTAGGACTAGAAAACGACTTGTAAGTTGATTAGTACACAACAACACAACCACTCCCTGATATTGTCTCCAAATGTCGATTATAAAAATATCCAAAATTATTTGTAGGCCTGTTTGGGTGTGTCCAGCTTGCAAAACAAATTATGAAACCGCTGAAATCGAACATAGCCTAGTAGAAATGGTTAGTAGGAAGTTAATGGGTTATGTTTTACAAGATCTCCAGTGTATTAAATGTACTCAGGTAACACACAAGTACAACTATCTTACATCTGTTCCCTATTTTATCCTACAACGAGCCATTTTCTAATGTTCACAGATAAAGCAAGATAACATGCAAATATTTTGTACTTGTGCTGGCCAATTGAAGACACTTATGGATGTTAAGTCAACTGTTACTAAACTGAAAGCTTTCCGAGGAATCGCGTCGCACTTTGGAATGCCCCTTTTGTTTCAGAATGTGGACTGGATTTTAAAAATGAATCCCAGTCTTGAGAAATTAACTTCATAAAATTGAAAGACAATTAATACCCGGAGACTTCAGATTCGTGCGTGCTACATACTAACACTAACGACTGGTATTTATTGACAAGACTCGTCCTTCGTATCATCTATTCCCTATTAAATATTGTGACAAAAACTTAAATGTAATAAAATACAGTTACAACTGATTCGACAATTCAGGTTTGTTTGTGAATGCATCATTTTATTGATACTTGAATCAATTTACACGCTAATAATAGAAATGCATTCTGTAGTAACCTCTATCTTATCTAATTAAATTTTGAGAGAACATCAATCTGAACCGAATCCTTACAACGCAATGGCATCACTGACTACGGCCAACTATCGTCGGATTGTACACCTTATTGCTGTGCCTGCTGGTTGATAGGGTCCAGGACCGGGTCTAAAAATTTCGACAATTTTAAATTCTTCGAGTCTTCTTCTGAATTTCACACAACACAGCAAATCAATTTACCTTTAAAGGTGAAGTTAGGGAACTTAGTCATGTCAACATTGCCTCCACCTCCATAAATCTTAGCAATACGCTCCAATTCTGTTTTAAGTTCTTTCTCGATCTGAGGATTGCTATCCACCAACTTTCCAGGATTTGCCCTGCAAATACAAATACAAACATAATCAACCAATTAAATGAATGTCCATAAAACATGCAGTCAATTGTTGACTGAACTTCAAAATGAAAGTGAATTAATTCTCTCTGCAACTTACTTGGCCTTTTGATCGTACTCCCTGATCTTTTGCACGAACAGTTTCTGAATAGGGTCGGTCGCTACACCTTTCTGGGCAACGACAGCGCTGACTCCCAAGTTACGTCTAAAGATGGTCACCACCGATTTCTGCGCTCGAGGAAGTAAACTCATTTTGATAGTTGCTGCAGCAGTCGAAATCTGCAAAACTGGAAACCACGAATTAGTTCCGAATTTCGGGAAATGGTCTACAATTCGAAGTAAAAGACGGCAGGAGTTAAAGTGGTGTACCACAGAAAGAGAATTCAAATGAAGGCGCGCAGGGCGGACTGAAGACCCACCGGTGTTCTATC
>Ga0194135_10000197_pt1 | contig 35121 bp, 32 predicted proteins | sample LitLau_LLRF_2013_FD_134024 | JGI IMG/M metagenome (GOLD analysis project Ga0194135, IMG submission 134024) | Freshwater sediment microbial communities in response to fracking from North America - Little Laurel Run_MetaG_LLRF_2013 (version 2) | ecosystem: Environmental > Aquatic > Freshwater >... | reverse complement strand
GGGGTGGCGAGGGGGCTGGCTGCCGCGCGGGCGCGCGGCGGCGGCAAAGCCTGAGCCCGCGGTTCGTTGGGTGGAACCGGGATTCAGGCATTGGGCTGGCTTCGCCAGCCAGCGGGAGCAAGCTCCCTCGCCACAAAGCGGGGGCTAGGAGCGGGCGCGGCGCTGGGCGGCGTATTGCAGGGCCAGGCGGCCCATGAGCACCAGCAGGGTCAGGCCGATCAGCAGCACCGAGATCGCCGCCACGCTGGGGTCGACGTTGTCCCGCAGGCCGCTCCAGATCCGTCGGGGCAGGGTGTTGACGTCGACACTGGTGATGAACAGGGTCACCGCCACTTCCTCCCAGGACAGGGCAAAGCTCAGCAACGCGGTGGAGAAGATCCCCAGCTTGAGGTTCGGCAGCATCACCAGGAAGGTGGTCTGCATCAGGCTCGCGCCGAGGTTGCGCGAGGCCAGTTCGATGCGCCGGTCCACCTGGCTCAGGGCCACCAGCATGGTCACCACGCCGTAGGGCACCACCATCACCACATGGGCGATCACCACCCCGGGCAGGGTGTCGTAGCCCCAGCCCGGGGCGATGCGCCCGAGGTTGGTTTCCATGAAGTACAGCACCAGCGCCGAGATCACCGGCGGAATGGCCATGGGCAGCAGCACCAGGCCGATCAGCAGGGTCGCCAGGCGCGAGCGCAGGTACCAGATGCCGAGGCTGAAACTCACCGCCAGCACGGTGGCGATCAGGCTGGTGGCGCTGGCAATCGCCAGGCTCTGGCCGATGCTCGACAGCCAGTCGGGGTTGCTCAGCAGCGCCTCGTAGTGGCGCAGCGACCAGTTGCCGTCAGGCATCGACAGGTAGCGCTTGGCGGTGAACGACACCGGGATCACCGTCAGCAGCGGGAACAGCATGAAGGCCATGGCGACCACGGCGATCAAGCGGGTACTCAAGGCAGTGCGATGTGTATTCATAGTGACCTCAACCCACCAGTCGGTTGACACGGGTGACGCGCAGCAGCAGCCAGATCAGCGCGCTGACCAGGGTCAGCAGCACCAGGCTCAGGGCCGCGCCCAGGCCCCAGTTGCTGGTCTGGAACATCTGCAGGAACACGTATTCGGCAATCATCACCGTCTGCCCGCCGCCCAGCAGCACCGGGGTGATGAAAAAGCCCAGGCAGAACACGAAGACCATGATGAAGGCCCCCAGCAGCCCGGGCAGGGTCTGCGGCAGCAGCACTTGCCAGAAGGTCCGCAGCGCGCCGGCCCCCAGGCCGCGTGAGGCCAGCAGCACCCGTTGATCGAGCTGGCGCATGCTCGACAGCAGCGGGAACAGCGCATACGGAATCATGAAGTGCAGCATGCCGATCACCACCCCCAACTCGTTGCGGGTCAGCTGCAAGGGGTGATCGATCCAGCCCAGGGACAGCAGGCTGTCGTTGACCACGCCGTTGCTGCGCAGGGCGATCAGCCAGCCGAAGGCCCGCACCAGCACCGAGATCCAGAACGGGATGAACACGCAGATCTCCACCATGCGCTGCCAGAACGGTGGGCTGAACACCCAGCAATAGGCCAGCAGGTAGCCGATCACCAGGGCCAGAAGGCTCACGCTCAGGCACAGGCGCAGGGTGCGCAGGAGCATGTCGTGGATCGCCGGATCGTTGGCGATGCGCTGGTACTGCTCGATCCCGGGCTCGGGCAGGGTGAAGCTCCAGCTCACCACGCCGAAGAACGGCAGCAGGTAGAACACCACCAGCAGCAGCGGCAGCGGGAACAACAGCAGGCTGCGTTCCAGGCGTGCGGTTCGGGTTGCACTCATGGTCGACGGCTCACTTGGACAGGTGGGTCAGGTACTGCTCCAGGGTGCTGGAGTAGTGGTCGGCGTACCACTGGGTATTGAGGAAGATCTGCTTCTTCATGTTGGCTTCCGAGGCGCAGTTGATCTCCCGCTGTTCGGCGCTCATCAACTGCTGGGTGGCGGCGTTGGACGGGCCGTTGCCCAGGGCTTGGAACAGCTTCAACTGGCCGGCGGGCTGCAAGGCGTGCTGGATGAACTGCATGGCCGGTGCGGCGCCTGCCGGGTTGTCCTTGAGCACGCCCCAACTGCTGGCGTTGAGGAAGGCATGGTCGAAGCCCCACTGGATGCGGCCGCCGCTGTCCTCGTGGAGCAGGGTGGCGCGGGTGTGCCAGATGGCGCCCGTGGAGGCTTCACCCTCGATCATCAACTGCTGGCTTTCCGCGCCCGAGCCCCAGAACGACAGGACATGGGGCTTGAGCTCATCGATCTTGCGCAAGGCCCGGGGCACGTCCAGCGGGTACAGCTGGTCAGCGGCCACGCCGTCGGCCAGCAGCGCGGCTTCGAGCATGCCGTTCATCCACTTGTAGAGGGTGCGCTTGCCGGGGAACTGCTCCACGTTCCAGAAATCGGCCCAGGTTTTCGGGCCGTTGTTGCCGTATTTCTGGCTGTCCCAGGCGATCACGTAGCTGAACAGGTAGCCGGCGATGCCGTGCTCGTGGGACAGCTCCGGGGCCACCAGGTCGCGTTGCACCACGCTGTAGTCCAGGGGCTGGAGGATCTTGTCGCGGCCCAGGGTCATGGCGCTGTAGCTGTCCACATCCACCACGTCCCAGCTCGGCCGGCCGCTGGCCAGTTGCGAGCGGATCGCCCCTTCGGTGGGGCCGGCGCCGTCGATGCGCACCTGGATGCCGGTGTTTTTGGTGAAGCTGTCGGTCCAGGCGCTGCGGAAGGCGTTGAGCGCGTCGCCGCCCCAGTTGACCACCACCAGCGGCTTGTCCGCCGCCCAGCTGATGCCGCTGCGCAACGCCAGGGGCACCGCCGCCAGCAGGCCCATGGCCTGGAGGAAGGTGCGGCGGCTGACCTGCCCGCCGCGGGCTTTTTCGATGAGGATTTCGATGCAGTCGCGTTGATGGTGCTGGCTCATGGGGCAAGTCCTCGCGAGGCCGAGGCGCAGGGCGCCGGCCGATAGTGTTATTGGCTTTCTACGCAAACGCTCGACAGCGAGCGTGGCCGGTTCAGGCTTCCAGCAGGAAGCTGTGGCGCACCGGCCAGCTCAGCCACACCGGAGTGCCGCTGGGCAAGCGGGCACCGGGGTGATCGCCGGGCACCGAGAGGTTGACCGGCGCCGGCTCCGGGCTGATGTTCAGCGCCAGGTGGGTGCTGGAACCCTGGTAGACCCGCTCGCCAAGGCAGGCGGGCAGCACGTTGTGTTCGCCGGCTTGCGGGCGCTCGGTGTGCAGGGTCATGTGTTCCGGGCGCACCGCCAGCAACTGCGGCTGGTTGCTGATGTCCCCGCTCGTGGTGGCGTGCAGCGGGCTGTCGCCAAAGCGCCCGCTGGCCTGGCTGCCGTTGCGGGAAAGGCCCTGCAGCGGGAACAGGTTCATCTTGCCGAGGAACTCGGCGACGAAGCGGTTTTTTGGCCGGTCGTAGATGGTTTCCGGGGTGTCGATCTGCGCCAGCCGCCCCTGCTTGAAAATGGCGATGCGGGTCGACAGGGCCAGGGCTTCACCCTGGTCGTGGGTGACGAAGACGAAGCTGGTGCCGACCTGGCGGTGAATGCGCTGCAGCTCGGTCTGCAACTGTTCACGCAGGTTCTTGTCCAGGGCCGACAGCGGCTCGTCCAGCAGCAACATGTCCGGCTCGAACACCAGGGCCCGGGCGATGGCTACCCGTTGCTGCTGGCCGCCGGACAGCTCGGACGGCTTCTTGTGCAGGTGAGCCCCCAGGCCCACCACCTCGAGGATGTGCTTGACCCGGCGCTGGCGCTCCTCGGCCTTCACCCCGCGAATGCGCAGCGGGTAGGCGACGTTGTCGGCCACGCTCATGTGGGGGAACAGGGCGTAGCCCTGGAACACCATGCCGTAGTTGCGTTTCTCTGCCGGGCGCCGGCTGATGTCCACGCCGCGCTCCAGCAGCTTGCCGGCGCTGGGGCTGAGAAAGCCCGCGAGGATCATCAACAGTGTGGTCTTGCCTGAGCCGGAGGGGCCCAGCAGGGTGAGGAATTCGCCTTGGCGAACGTCCAGATCGATGCCATCCAGGGCGGTGAAGTTGCCGTAATACTGGCTGATTCCTTGGGCACTGAGTTGAGTCGAGGGGCTGCTGGACACTTCAGAAATCTCCCGGAAGCCCACCTGCACGATTGAGTTTTTATTGTGTGTGCAGCAGGTGGTCGGCTCATTATTGTGAAAAGCAACGCCACATCAATGGAATAATTTTTGCCTCATTGGTGAGTGAAATTTCCCATTCGACCCGGCTTTCACGGCTCGCTCAGCGGGCTGTCGCTGATGCTTTGGGCGCTGATGTGCAGCTGGTTCTTCAGCCAGTCGCTGAACGCCTGGACCACCGGCCGCTCGGCCTTGGCCGGGTCGATCACCAGGAAGTAACCGCGCAGGGCGCTGATGCTGATGTCGAACGGGCGCACCAGCAGCCCCCGGGCCAGGGCGTCGCCGCTGAGCAGGTTGTCGCCAATGGCCACGCCTTGCGCAGCGATGCAGGCTGACTGCGCACAGTGAGCGTCGGAGAAGGTAATACCCCGGTCGGGGTTGACCTGGCTGGCCCCGGCGGCCGCCAGCCAGACCCGCCAGTCGCTGGTGTCGCTCATGTGGATCAGTGGAAAGTCCTTGAGGTCCTGCGGGCTCTTCAGACCGCCAATGGCGTTGATCAGGCGCGGGCTGCACACCGGCGAAAAACGCAGGGTGACGATCTGCTCCACCAGCAGCCCCGGCCAGTCGCCGATGCCATAGGCAATGAACAGATCGGCCTCGGCGTCGCTGGTGTCGTCCTGGGCCCGGGGGCTGACTACCTGCAATTGCACCTGGGGGTATTGGCGCAGGAAGCCGTTGATGTGGTTGCACAGCCAGAAACTGGCGAACCCCGGGTTGCAGCTGATGCGCAATTTGCCCGACACCGCCTGGCCGTCGAAGCGCCGTCCGGCGTCCTGGATGTCCGCGAGGATGCGTCGCACCTCCCGGGCGTAGCACTCGCCCTGGTAGGTCAGGCCGATGCCGCGCCCGACCCGTTCGGTGAGGGCGAACCCCAGGCTCTGCTCCAGGCTGATGATCTGGTGGCTGATGGCGCTGCGGGTCAGGCTCAACTGCTGGGCGGCGGCGGTCACGCTACCGAGCCGGGCGACCGCGTCGAGGGCGCGCAGGGCGGTGATCGAGGGATAACGCATACAACCTCCGAATCAAGCAAACCTGTGTACGACGGCCCCGGGCAGGGCACCGAGGTGCGGCTGGCCGCGTCGCAGTATGGGCCGCGACGGCGCCGAACTGGTCAATTTTCTTTGACATTGCTGGCGAAAAAATTCGATTGATGTCGCCGCCGCTTCACCAATACTGGACCGCGATCCGGGCCGCAACCAACCGGACCATCCCTATAACAACAAGAGGTCCTGCAGGTCTTGCACGGGCGCCGAGGCGTCCGCGCAGCGGCCGGCCGGAACCTGGATAACCAGGAGTGCCGCGCATGTCCCGCTACAAAGCATTCGCTCTCGATTGGGTTGAGCGCCACCGCCAGCAACTGTCGGACTGGCACCAGATCATCTGGCATTACGCCGAGCCGGCGTTCCGTGAATACAAGTCCTGCGCCTGGTATGTGCAGTTGCTGGAGGCCGAAGGCTTCACCGTCGAGCGCGGCAGCGGCGGCATGCCCACGGCCTTCTGCGCCACCTTCACCCAGGGCCAGGGGCCGCTGCTGGCGACCTATGGCGAGTACGACGCGGTGCCCGGCAACTGCCAGGCGGCCACCACCCGCAAGCAGCCGCGCGATGGCCTGTCGCGCTTTGCGCCAGGGCACACCGACCCGCATTCGGCCCTGGGCATCAGCGCCCTCGGCGGGGCCCTGGCGGCCAAGGCGACCATGGTGGAATTCGGCCTGCAGGGCAGCATCAGGTTCTTCGGCGAGCCGGCGGAAAAACTCCGCGCCTCCAAGCCGGTCCACGCCGCCAAGGGCTACTACGACGACCTCGACGCGGCCATCAGCTTCCACCCCACCTACATGCTGCCGCTGAACAACACCACCACCTGGGACACCCACTGCGGCATCGCCTACGCCTACATCTACAGCTTCACCTGCGAGGACCCGCAGAACTGGATCGCCGCCGACCGCTACAGCCCGATCCCGCAGAACCATCTGGCGGCCCGAGCGCCGGGGGCCAACGACGCCCTGGTGCATTTCTACACCCTCAACGAAAGCCTGCGCCGCTCGACCCTGCCGTTCACCGGGCTGTGGAGCTACAACGAGGCGATCCTTACCGCCGGCCAGGCCACCGCCGACAACCTGCCGCCGCACCTGTCGCAGGTCCAGTACCTGCTGCGCTGCGACTCCATCGAGCAGGCCGAAACCATCTCCCAGGTCATGGACAACAACGCCGCCGCGGCGGCCATGGCCACCGGCTGTCGCTGGAAAAAGACCTGGGTCTGCAAATCCCGGGGCGGCCTGCCCAACCACGTCATGGCCCAGGCCACCTATGACAACCTGGCGGCGGTAGGCGCCCCGCAGTGGGATGAGGAAGCCCGGGAAATCGCCCGCGAGATCCAGCGCAACCTCGGCCTTGAAGCCATGGACCAGCCCTTCCTGCCGGCCACCGAAGAACTGATCGAGCCCCAGGAGTGCGAACGCCAAATGCGCCTGCAAATGCCCGCCTGGCAGAACTACCTGACCTCCGACGACTACCCGGAATACACCTGGCACTGCCCGACCGTGCGTCTGCTGGTGGCTCGGCCGATGCTCAGCGCGCCGCCGGGCACGGTCTACCCGGACTGGGTGTCCAACGCCCTGGGCGGCATCCGCCAGACCATCGACCCGATGATCGAGGTCGCCGCCAAGACCATCGCCGCGACCCTGGTCGACCTGCTGACCGACGAGGCGTTGCTCAGCGCGGCCAAGGCCGAGTTCGTCGAGCGTACCGGCGGCGGCATCGGCGGCAGTCGCTGGCAGGCGCCGCTGCTGCCCGAGGACTTCAAGGTGCCCCATGATTTCCGCTGGCCGGAGTACATCAGCACCGCCCGGGGCGAAGAATGGTGGATTCCGGCGCGGGCCGACGAGTAGGGGCAGCCGCTATCAGGCCCTTGCCGGAGGTCGCTCAGGGCCCCTGGGCGAAGGGCGTTATGCCCGTTCGCTCAGGTGTTTATGCACAACGGATGGGTTGCCCGGTTCAGCAACGGCGGAATTTGTGCGGCCGTTCTCACTTTGATGCAACTGGCTGTTTTTCCGGGCTTTTATTTTATGAACAAAAAATGACCAGCTGATGATGGAGGCTAAGCACCCTGCAATCCTGGGCTTTGCCGGAATTCCATCAACAGACTTATCCACAGGTCGCGACAGCCTGTCGCACGGCTCCACCGCCTGCTCTTCGAGCCAACGGCCCAGGGTTGCCGAAGGCTCAGCCGAGCAGGCGCTGGTCATGCCGCAGGGGTGTGGCCAGGCGGTGACCTACTCGGCCTTTGTGGTCGGGATGGACAGTTCATGACGAAACAGGTTGTTGGGGTCGATGGCGGCTTTCAGGTTGCAAAGCCTGTCGATGAGCTCGTTGTTCCAGCCGTAGTACAAGTTCAGCCAGTCGGGGTCGACCGCGCCGGTGGCGGTGTACTTCATGTCGACATCGGGGTAGTTGATGTAGCAGCCATCGTAGGCGGGGCGCTTTGGCTTGCCGCCGTGCACGGCGGTGAAGATGTTGCGGATCCAGGCTATCTGCACCGCGTCGTCGGCAGCGTGGGTCCAGTACGTCTGGTACTGGGCTTTGAGCAGTGAGCTTCTTTGCGCAACCGCGGTGGTGCCCATGCCCTTCCTGTTGATCGCCCCGCCGTAGGAGTCGATCTGTACCAGCGACTGGCTGAAGCGTTTGTCTGGCGTGGCCTCGGTCAAGTGCGTCAGCAAGGCGTTGCAGGCCTGCTCGGAGAATTGTTCGACCTGATAGTCAGACTTGTATTTGCCCCGCTGATTGTTGCCCGAGCCGTTGATCATTTGCGTGACGTACAGCCAGTCCATCGCCGTGTGCTCGGCCACCGCCCCGGTGAACTTCCTGCCGGCGAGCGGGTGCCTGAGCGGGGCAATGTTGGGGGCGATAAAGCCGTCATGCAGGGTTGGCGTGATGCCCGCCGCGGCATTCATCTTGCTGATGAAGTCGTTGAGCGGGATGTCGTTGGCGCCACCGACCCGGCCATTCGGGCCGGTGTACTGGATCGCCAGCACCACATGGTCGGAGGTGTCCACATGGTTGAGTTTCAGCAGGGTGAACAAGCCGCCGTTGCCTACGCCTTCCACCGGGCTGGTCGCGTTGGCGTCGTTATCCGAAAACCATTGCCAATAGGCCCGCAGGAAGTTCGAGAAGTTGGGAATCAGCGTTTTCCACGGGTAGGCCAGGGGAATCCAGTAGGCCTTTTGCGGAGCCTGGGGCAGTTGGTCGAAGTAGTAGCCGATGATGATGCCGAAGTTGCCGCCGCCGGCCCCGCAACAGGCGGTGAACAAGGCCTTGTCTTGGTTCGAGGGGCTGTCCGCGCGAACATGCCGGAACTCCAGTTGCCGTGAGTTTTCCACAGGCACAAGCATGTCGACGCCGGTGACCCAGTCCACGGTCAAGCCCTGCAGGCGCGATAACAAACCGTAACCGCCGCCGCTGAGGTGCCCGCCCAGACCGACTGAGTAGCATGAGCCGCCCGGAAGGGTGCGCCCGGCCTGTTTGTACAGCGACAGGTAGCCGTCCCAGTTCTGATTGCCGGTCAATGCCATGAATCGGTACTTGTTGCTCTGGCTATCCCAGGGAGACGTGATGGATTGGCTCTCGTCGTACTTCAGGCCTTTCATTTCACCGATGTCGATAATCGCCAGGTTTTCTGTTTCGCCGGGTAGCTTGTTGGACACAAAACCCTCGTAGCAGTGGCCGCCACTGCGCACGGTGATGCGATAGCCCTCACGCAGTGCGCTATTGGCGGCCGCCAGGACTTCATCCGGTGTGGTGCAGACATAAATCCGCTTGGCGCCCTGTTCGATACTGGGCGGCCAGCGCAAGTTGAAACCCTTTTGCAGGGTTTCGTAAGTGTGTGCCTGATGGTCGATGACGTGCATGGTTAACTCCCTGTCAGTGGTGGTGATCTTGGTGACTTCCTGTCGAAACATGACCGCTGTAGTTGCGCCAGAGTTGTTGCTTGAGTGCGGCATATGCCCTGCACGCGTTAGAGACTAGTAGGCGTCATGAGCTTGGTTTTTTCTTTTTTGAAGTTGCGGACATCCCCAGGCTGGATCGGCAGTTTTCAATGGGCAGGGGTTTGCCCTGGTTTGTCCGGCGTCGGTTAGCGAGGCCACTGGCGGCCGTGGTGACGCGCAACGAGCCTGCGTCAGAGCGGTTGTCGCAGGCGCTTACGCGCGCTCTGCCAACAGCAGCAGATTGCGCGGGGTCAAGGGGGCCTCGCAGAAGGTGCCAAGGCGCACGGCATAGCCCTGCTCTTGCAGGAACAGCCCGCGGTCCAGCGCCAGCCACAACTCCAGCGGGCGGCGGAACAGGCCGCGCAGCAGTTCCAGGTTGCGCACCTGGGCCAGGCGCTGCCAGCCGGCGGCTTCGAGCGCGGCCCAATCCTGGCAATCGACTGTGGATAAGTCCTTGAGCGCGGCCAGGTCGCGGCAGTAGTCGGCGAAGGGTTTGTCCAGCCAGTGGCTGGGCAGCGAGGGCGTCGGCAGGTATTCATCGAGGCCACGTACCTGCCGTTGCAGCAGGTCGAAGGCCAGGCGCCGGGCCATGGAGGTGTCGCGCTGGCGTCGCACCCGGGCGCCGGCAGTGACGGTTTCGCTCATGGGCAAGGCCAGGTCTTCCAGGGACAGCTCCAGGCGCGAGGCCTGGGCGCTTGTGGATAACCCCTGGTAGCGGCTGGCGCGGGTGCGGTTGTAGCAGCAGGGGGCGATGGCCAGCTGTGGACAACCCTGCTGGCTGGCCAGCTGGATCAGGCGCACATGCAGGTCGCCGCACGCGTGCAGGGCCACCGGGCTGTGCTCGGCGCAGAGGTGCTGGGCCGTGTCATCGGCCAGCACATCCTGTTGCACATGGCGCGCGGGCCAACCGTGGCGGCGGCTCAGTTGCTCGCCACTCTCGATCAGCGCCGGGTCATATTCCAGGCAGGTCAGTTGCTGCCCGGGTTGCAGCAGGCGCCGGCCGAGGTGGCCCTTGCCGGAGCACCAGTCAAGCCAGTGAGTCGGCGTGCGGTCGAATTGCAGGCAGGCGGCGAAGGCTTCGATCTGCTGCCATTTGCGCCCGGGCACGTCGACATTGAGGCGCGGGTGAGGCGCGGGCAGCGCCTGCATGGGGAGTTCGCCCAGCGCGCCGAGCGCTCGGGCCTGCTCCGCCAGTGGGGCAAAGGGCGCCGGTGCCTGGAGTTGCTCCGGGTGGTTGTGGGCCGCCTCGGCGTCTTCCAGGGAGCGCTGGCGCAGCCACTGGGCCAGTTCGGGATGCGCGGTTTCCCACGGCAGGTGCAGATGGTTGAACGGGCGCGGGCGCCAGAGCGCCTGGTGCTCAAGCAGGAAGCCGTCCAGGGCCTGGAAACGATCGAACAGCGCGGGGCCTTGGAGGATCGAGGGCATGGGCGGTGGGTCCGGGCAGGCCCGCTCCCGGGCGGGAGCGGGGGAAGGTCAGCGTCCCTGGCAGGCGTCGACTCGCAGCCAGCGTTCCAGCAGCTTGAAGCCGCGTACCAGGACGTAGGCCATTACCAGGTAGAACAGCCCGGCGGCGAAGAAGATCTCCACCGGCAGGTAGGTGCGGGCAATGATGGTGCGTGCCATGCCGGTCAGTTCCAGCAGGGTCACGGTGCTGGCCAGGGCACTGGCCTTGAGCATCAGGATCACTTCGTTGCTGTAGGCCGGCAGGCCGATGCGCGCGGCGCGCGGCAGGATGATGTAGAACAGCGTCTTGGGTCGGGACATGCCCAGGGCCCGCGCGGCCTCGATTTCACCCGGCGGGATGGCCTGGATCGCACCGCGCAGGATCTCGGCAATGTAGGCCGCGGTGTGCAGGGTCATGGTCACGGTGGCGCACCAGAACGGATCGCGCAGGTAGGGCCACAGCGCGCTCTCGCGCACCGCATCGAACTGCGCCAGCCCGTAGTACACCAGGAACAGCTGCACCAGCAGCGGCGTACCGCGGAAGAAGAAAATGTAGGCGTAGGGCAGGGCGCGCACGTACCACAGCCGTGATGAGCGGGCGATGCCCAGGGGGATCGCCAGCAGCAGGCCGGCGATGACCGCGATGGCCACCAGCTCCAGGGTCAGGGTTGCGCCCTGAGCCAGTTTCGGCAGCCATTTGATGATCACTTCCCAGTTCATTGGGCGCTCCTTGCGAAGCCGCGAGCGGCGCGTTTTTCCAGGAAGTGCATGCCGGTCATGGCCAGCACGGTCAGGCCCAGGTACATGAAGGCGGCGACCATATAGAAGGTGAACGGCTGCTTGGAGACGGTCACGGCAATCTGCGAGTGACGCATGATTTCTTCCAGGCCGATCACCGACACCAGGGCGGTGTCCTTCATCAGGATCATGAACAGGTTGCCCAGGCCCGGCAGGGCGATGCGCCACATCTGCGGCATGATCAGCCGGGTGAAGATCCGCCATTTCGACAGGCCCAGGGCCATGCCGGCCTCGCGGTGGCCCTTGGGGATGGCCAGGATCGCGCCGCGGAACACTTCGGTGGCGTAGGCGCCGAAGCACAAGCCCAGGGCTATCACCCCGGCGGCGAAGGCATTGAGTTCAAGATCGGGGTTGCCGAAGAACTCGCCCAGGGCCCGCATCAGGTTGACCGTGCCGAAGTAGATGAGCAGGACCCAGAGCAGCTCGGGAACGCCGCGCACCAGGGTCGAGTAAGCGCCGCCAAGCCATTGCAGCGGCTTGTACGGAGAAGTCTTGGCCAAGGCGCCGAGCAGACCGAGCACCAGCCCCAGGCATAACGCCGAGAGGGCCAGCTTGACGGTCATCAGCGCGCCGGCGGCGAGCGCCGGGCCGAATCCGTAGAGATCGATATTCATGGGGTCTGGATGGCTTTGCTAAGGACCGGCGCCCAGGGGGCGGGCGCCGGTCAGGCAAGTCAGTATCAATAGATGCTGAACGGGAAGTACTTGTCGTTGATCTTCTTGTAGGTGCCGTCGGCCACGATTTCCTTCAGGGCGGCGTTGAGCTTCTCGCGCAGAGGATCTTTCTTGCGCACGGCAATCCCGATCTTGTCGCTTTCTTCAACCGGGTCGCCCTTGAACTCGTAAGGCTTGCCGGCGTCGCTTTTCAGCCACTCGTAGTTGACGTACTTGTCGGCCAGGATCGCGTCCAGGCGGCCGGACGTCAGGTCCAGGTAGGCGTTTTCCTGGGTGTCGTAGAGCTTGATGGTGATGTCGTCGCCCAGGTTGTCTTCCAGCCAGGTGCCGGCCAGGGTCGCCCGTTGCGCGCCGATGATCTTGCCCTTGAGCGAGGCCTTGTCGGTCTTGAAGTCAGCCTTGGCCTTGGGCGCGATGAACTGCAGCTTGTTGGAGTAGTACGGGTCGGTGAAGTCCACCGCCTGCTTGCGCTCGTCGGTGATCGACAGCGAGGAGATCAGGAAGTCGAACTTCTTCGCGTTCAGGGCCGGGATGATGCCGTCCCAGTCGGAAGTGACCACGGTGCATTCGACTTTCATCTTGGCGCACAGGGCGTCGCCGATGTCCTTGTCGAAGCCGACCACTTGGCCGCTGGCATCCTTGTTGTTGAACGGTGGGTAGGCGGCCTCGATGCCCATCTTCAGGGTTTCGGCGGCAGCGCTGGCGCTGAAAGCCAGAGTGACGGCAGCGGCCAGGAGGATTTTCTTATAGCTCTGCATGCGTGTAGCTCCGTTAGCGGTTGCTGGACATGAATTGTTTGCAGCGTGCCGAAAGCGGGTTCTCGAAGACCTGCTGTGGCGATCCCTGCTCTTCGATCAGGCCCTGGTGAAGGAACACCACTTCACTGGAAACCTGGCGGGCAAAGCTCATTTCATGGGTGACCAGCAGCATGGTACGGCCTTCTTCGGCCAGGGCGCGGATCACGTTGAGGACTTCCTGGACCATTTCCGGGTCCAGGGCCGAGGTCGGCTCGTCGAACAGGATGACTTTGGGTTGCATCGCCAGGGTGCGGGCGATGGCGGCGCGTTGCTGCTGGCCGCCGGACAGCTGGGCCGGGTAGGCGTGGCGTTTGTCGGCGATGCCGACCTTGGCCAGCAGCGCCTCGGCCACTTCGATGGCCTCGGCCTTGCTCTGGCCCAGCACCCGGCGCGGTGCCTCGATGATGTTGTCGAGCACGCTCATGTGCGGCCAGAGATTGAAATTCTGGAAGACGAAACCGATTTCGCTGCGCAGGCGGTTGATCTGCTTGCCGTCGGCGGCCACCAGCTCTCCGTTTTTCGCGGCCTTGAGCTTGAGCTCTTCGCCGGCCACCAGGATCTGGCCCTGGTGCGGGTTTTCCAGCAGGTTGATGCAACGCAGGAAAGTGGATTTGCCGGAGCCGGAGGAACCCAGGATCGATATCACGTCACCGTCGCGTGCGGTCAGCGAAATACCTTTGAGTACCTCCTGAGAGCCGTAGCGTTTGTGCAAGTTGCGGATTTCAAGCGCGGGCGTGGCCTCAGCCATGTGCGGTCCTCATAGAGTTCATTGTGCTCCTGCTGTTGGCGGCCTTCCTGGCGAGGCGCCAAGCTAGCATAGGGTTCCAAGCGCAGCCAACAGCGCTACCGGAGGTAAACAGACGGTGTGTGGCAGGTTGTCGCATCAGCACAGAAGACTGTCGCCCCATCAACAACCGAACGCCCGTTTGAACCCAGAAACCGCCTGAAATCCGGTAGGTGTCGCGTAAAAAAAGGCGCGATGGTGCCAGCTTTGGCCGGGTGTTGGAAGGGTTAACGGGCCAAAGGTCATGGTTCTGCCACCTAATTGTGCATCGAGCACTTTTGGGGTGTGTTTCTGGTGCGCGGTTTCGTCCTACAAAGTGAGTCACCCGGTAACGAAATGGCGAAATGCCATTGAACTCAATGACTTGAGATTCCCGCCGGTCGGTTCGCCACGCCTTGTTCCACGGGACTCTGTAACATTTTGGCGCAATTCTTGCGTACGAAATAAACAACGCCCCGTTGAATTCTTTTTACGAGAACGAATGCCGACCGGGTGGAGTGACTCTTTTTTCGTTGCAAAGGTGCTTTTCATGAGCGGTACGCAACTCTCCAATGACCTCGAACAGGGGCTCAAACCACGGCATGTGACCATGCTGTCGATTGCCGGCGTGATTGGCGCGGGTCTCTTTGTCGGCTCCGGCCATGCCATCGCCGAAGCCGGCCCGGCCGTTCTCCTGGCCTATGCCGCTGCCGGCACCCTGGTGGTGCTGGTGATGCGCATGCTGGCGGAAATGGCCGTCGCCTCGCCGGATACCGGTTCGTTTTCGACCTACGCCGATCGGGCCATCGGCCACTGGGCCGGCTTCACCATCGGCTGGCTGTACTGGTGGTTCTGGGTGCTGGTGATTCCGCTGGAAGCCAACGCCGCCGCGACCATCCTGCATGCCTGGTTCCCCAACGTGGCGATCTGGGTCTTTACCCTGGTGATCACGTTGCTGCTGACCGCCACCAACCTGTTCAGCGTGAAGAACTACGGCGAGTTCGAGTTCTGGTTCGCCCTGATCAAGGTGGTGGCCATCATCGGTTTCGTGATCCTCGGCCTGGCGGCCATTTGCGGCTTGCTGCCCAATAGCCAGGTCAGCGGCGTTTCGCACCTGGTGGACACCCAGGGCTTTATGCCCAACGGCCTGGGCGCGGTGCTGGCGGCCATGCTGACCACCATGTTCTCCTTCATGGGCACCGAGATCGTGACCATCGCCGCGGCGGAATCCCACAACCCGGGCAAGCAGATCTCCAAGGCCACCAACTCGGTGATCTGGCGCATCGGCTTGTTCTACCTGGTGTCGATCTTCATCGTCGTGGCCCTGGTGCCGTGGAACGATCCAAGCCTGGCCCAGGTCGGCTCCTACCAGACCGTGCTTGACCGCATGGGCATCCCCAACGCCAAGCTGATCGTCGATCTGGTGGTGCTGGTGGCCGTGACCAGTTGCCTGAACTCGGCGCTCTACACCGCCTCGCGCATGCTGTTCTCCCTGGGCAAGCGTGGCGATGCTCCGGCTGCGGCCAAGCGCACCAATGCCAGTGGCACGCCTTACTGGGCGGTGATCCTGTCCACCGCGGCGGCCTTCCTTGCGGTGTTCGCCAACTATGTGGCTCCGGCGGCGGTGTTCGAGTTCCTGCTGGCCAGTTCCGGCGCCATCGCCCTGCTGGTGTACCTGGTGATTGCCGTGTCGCAACTGCGCATGCGCCAGAAGCGCATGGCCGCCGGCGAGAAGATCGCCTTCCGCATGTGGCTGTTCCCCGGCCTGACTTACGCGGTGATCGTGTTCATCGTGGCGATCCTGGGCATCATGCTGTTCCAGCAAGAGCACCGGGTGGAGATCCTCGCCACCGGCCTGCTGAGCATCCTGGTGATTGCTGCCGGCCTGCTGGTGGCCCGTCGGCGCAAGATCGAGGGCAAGGCTGCCCTGGTCCTGAACTGACGGTTTGACGCTTTGCCATACAAAAAGGCCGCCGTCAGCATTGACCGCGGCCTTTTTTATCGGATTTGTGAATTGTTACCTGGGGTTTCATGGACAGCATGCAGGCTAAATAGTAGCCTGCGCGCTCTTCGATAAGAGCTCTTGCGTGCCAGCGTGAGAGGAGCTAGGGAATAGCGCTGTATTGCAAGGGACTGAATGCTTGTCGGGACTCCGAATCCGTCTTGTGCTTCCCTCCCCTGATCCATCCGCGCCGGCCCATGTTCCTGATTGTCCGCACCTGCCTACGGCATGGCTGACGGTCCCGGCTCGAAGAATGAGCATTCAGGGTCCAATGGCGATCGCCCGGTCGTTGGTTCCTCAAAATGGGGCGGCAAGGAGACGCGCATGGCGTTCACTAAAATCATCTTCAAAAACCCGAACACCGGAGCCATCAAGGAAGCGCCAGTTGGTTTCTCCTGGACCGTGTTCTTCTTCGGTTTCATCCCGGCCCTGTTCCGCGCTGACTGGAAATGGGCAGCCATCATGTTCCTGCTGTCGATGTTCACTTTCGGCCTGAGCAACCTGGTGTTCATGTTCATGTACAACAAGCTGTACGTCCGCGACCTGATCGGCGCAGGCTTCAAGGCCCAGTCCATCGCCAGCGGCGACCTGAGCTTCGCCAGCTCGCGCATCGGCATGGAAATCCCTCGGCTGGAAGCGGCCTGAGCATAACGCCAGGCTATTTAGCTGAAACGGAAAAGGGCGCATTCATTGCTGAATGCGCCCTTTTTTCATGCCCGCTGGCGGCTCAATCCTGATTGCTGAACAGCGCCTGGGACGCGGCCATGTAGTCGTTGCGGAAGGCGTCGGATTCGATCCACGCCAGCGCCGCGGCCTCATCGGCTTCGGTGGACCAGTTGCGGTACTCGATCAGCGCCGCGAGGATGAAGTCCGTGGCGCCCTCGTCGCCCTCCTGCTCATACACCAGCTCCAGCAACGGGTCCGAGAGGAACACCGTGCACAGGGCCTGCTGGCTGGTTTTCTCGGCGTCGCGCATTTTCACGAACAACTCGGTCAGGTCCACCGACTCGAAGTCGATGCGGCTGTCGTTGGGGTCCAGTTCCAGCTCCGAGGTGGGGGCCGTTCGCTTGGCGCGGTTTTGCTTGGCCTTGGTTTTCGCCCGCTGGGCCCTTTTGTGTTGCTTGTTCGCAGATGCCATGGGCGCCTTACCTTGATGCTTGGGGGTGTATCGCGAGGCTCGCCGGGCAGCGGCGACCTTTTCAGGCGGCCAAGGATGCCAGCAAATCGAGACTGGAGCACCTGCCGCCGGGCGAGAAGGGTGGCTCAGGTGCGCGGTACTAGCCGCCCCGGGCTGTTGTTGTCGAGTTCGCCGTGGCGCAGCCAGCCCAGGATGATGGGCCAGAGTCGGGTGTCGAAACGGCTGTGGAAAAAGGCGAAATGGCCGACTTCGGTTTCGCCGATCTCCTGCGGGGCGATGCGCAGGTGGGTACGCGGACTGTGACTGAAGTAAGCCAGCAGGCGCTCGATGGCGGGCACGGTGCCGAAGGGGTCGTCGCTGAGGCTGATGGCGAGGATCGCTGCCGTGACCTGGGCGAAGGGCTGGCCGTTGCGCTCTCCAGCGAGCCTGCGGCCGCTGGGGCGGCCTTCATAGCGCCTGTGTGGGGTGCACCAGTCGCCGACCACGCCGGCGGGAGTGTCCTCCATCCAGCCCAGGCGCTTGCCGGGGAAGTAGCCGTAGAGGCCCGTCAGCAGGGGCATCAACACATGCCATTTGCCCAGCATGCGCCAGCGCAGCCGGGGCTCGTAGTCGCGCCAGTAGGCGAACTGCGCGCCCATGGTGGCCACGCGGCGGATCTTCCCGGCGGAGGCCGCCAGGCCCACGGCGCAGCCGCCGAAGCTGTGGCCCACCACATCGATCGGCTGCCCGGGAAGCTCGCGCTGGGCCCGTTGTAGCATGGCTTCGAAATCCAGTGCGCCCCAATCGGACCAAGACGCCTTGAGCCCCCTGAGCGAGGCCGGGCGCGATTCGCCGATGCCGCGATAGTCATAGGTCATGACGTCGAAGCCATTGGCGAACAGGTAGTCGGCGAAGCGAAAGTAATAACGGCAGCGCACCGAGGTCGCGGCGTTGATGATCACCACCGGCCGCGCCGGATCGGCTTGCCCATGGCGCCAGGCAAAACCGCCAAGCACAAAGCCGTCGGCTGCCGGTTCGCTGAAGGTTTCGCTGGGGCCCGAGCTGGCAGCGGCGAGGCGGGTGGCAGGCAGCTCGGCAGAGGACGGCAGGTACATGGGCAGGTGTTCCTGGGCGGTTGCGATAGGCCGGAGCGGCATCCGGCCTCAGCGAGGTTTTTTTTGTGCGCCCATTAATACCCGGCCGATCCACAGCGTGGCAACGGCCAGTGCGCCCAGCAACAGGGTGCTGGTGCCTTGCCACAGCAGTTCGATATAGAACTGGGTGGGTTGCTGCAGCTGGCTATAGACGAGCTTTGGCCCGGCGCGGTTGCGGGTGACAATCACGCCCTCCAGCCACGCGCTCACCAGGGTCCAGCCCAGCAGTGCGGTGAGTGCCAGCAGCACGCCACCGATCAGCAGGAATACCCAGGCGCCCCTGCCGGTCTTGCCGGGCTTGGGGTGGGGCAGGCGGACTCGGGTTCTCTTCTGGTTCACGCGAGCAGTTCCTTGGCAGTCGAATGGGCGCGAGGCCGCCACTTTACTCCCCTGCGCCGCCAGGGGAATAATCCGTGCCCGGCCAAAGCCGGCTATCCCCAGACGTCAATGGAGCCTTGAGCATGGAAGTCAATAATCGGATGACCCCGGAACAATGCCAGGGCATGGAAGACATCCGCCGGGAAATCGACACCCTGGATCGGGCGGTCATTGCCCTGCTGGGCGCGCGTTTCAAGTACGTGCTGGCCGCGTCGAAGTTCAAGACCTCGGCGGTCACCGTGCGCGCCGAGGAGCGCTTCAAGGCGATGCTCGCCACCCGCCGCGAATGGGCCGATGCCGAAGGCCTGAGCGCGGATGCCATCGAGAAGCTGTACAGCGATCTGGTGCAGCATTTTATTGCCGAGGAGATGCAGCATTGGCAGGCGGCGCAGGCACTACCTGAACGACCAGCGCTTATGGCCAAGATAACTAGTGAAGACGGGGACAATCACACCAACAGCGTGAGATAGCTCTTTAGTGAAATGCGTTATACCTAATTTCGGTAAAGCATAATAGGCTAGAAAGAGAGTGGTTAATAAGGTTTGGAGTATAGCGGCTATATTGACAAGTATAAAGTATAGAATGGAGTGATGAGTTCTCTGGGTGCTTTCCTTGAACACAAATAGCTTACTGAGTAGGAAGGCTGTTGTCATGCCCGTAATATAGGAGAGGACAACAGCTGCTGAAAAACTCACCCAGTAGTTATAAAGAAATCGCGATCCAAAATTTACTGCGGCGGCGAAACCGCCAACCAGTAAAAACATTAAAAATTGTTTTGATTTGAATTGTTTTAGCACGCGGTAGCATCCTTCGCTAATTGTCTACCGAATCCAATACTTTCGGAAATCCCCCTGTCCTCAGGGTAGTAGTACGACGTGTCAGCAACCCACAGTCCATGGATCGGTAATGCTGCCGGGGGTAGGCTATCCAAGTACCCAGGATCGCATATAGGTTGTGCATGACGGTAGCGGTTTACACGAATCTCAATAAAGTCTTCAGTAGTCAGTGTTGGGTTGATTTTTTGTAGATATGCACGAGTCTTTTCGATAAAAATTTGGTCTGGGTCGGAAAATTTTTCGTGTTCGCCAGGCATATAAAATGGAATATAGATTATATGTTGATCTAGCGGGCGGAGATTTGAGTACTCGACTAGTCCAGGAATATCCATTTGTGGATCATTAGTGTTAAGCCAGAAGTTTTCGGTTAGGGTTTTGCGAAGTTTGGCAATGACGCAGACGACTGCAATATTTTTGAGAGAGCGGAATTTTTCTTGTATCTCTGTTGGTAAGCCAGGTATGATTTTTGGCACATAAGGTAGCGGAATGGTACTTATAACTTTTTCGAAGGGATGTTGTATTCCTGCGACTTCTACGCTAGTAACTCGTTCGCCAATAATATGCACGCAGTCGACTTTTGCTCTCAAGTGTATTTCGCCGCCAAGAGCCTCAATTTTTGTTTTCAATGCATCTAATAATGTTGTCGAGCCTCCTTCAAGGTAACCCAACTTTTCTCGGAACAGGCTATATCGAGATCGGCCAATCCGGCGAATTCGACTCCATATCCACGCGGCTGATAGCCCGCTGGCATAGTTATAAAATTTATAGTCAAATAGACGCCGCCATAAAACCTCCCACGCTTCTTCACCTACCCAGCGACGAATCCATACTGATGCTTCAATCTTGTCCAATTGTGTCCAATCATTACGCTTAGTAGATAGGAAGGCGTGTAGTCCGTAACGAATTTTTGCGATTAGTCCAAGACCGCGAAACCTCAGTAGAGCAATGGGGTTGCCCCAAGGTTGCAGTCGATCTTGGTACCAATAACCCATCTTTGTTTCGACCCAGCGCATTTTTTCGGCGAGGCCTAACTCAGTTAGTAACGTTAGGAATGCGTGATCTGAAATGCAATGAAAGTGGTAGTAACGTTCGATTGTCAAGCCGCTAAAATCAAAGCATGCCGTCATTCCACCAATGCGATCGTCAGCTTCGAACACAATGGGTTTATGTCCGTCTTTTGCCAATTGATAAGCCACAGCGAGACCCATTGGACCTGCACCTAGAACTGCAATACGCTGCCCCATGTTCAAAACTCCAGTTCTACCTTGCTATAAATCGGATGATTGAAAGTTTCTTCCACTGCTCGAGAAAATGGGGTGTAGGAAACATCAAATATTTTAGGCCAGTTAATAATTTCGAATTCGTCTTTTGCAATTAATGCCGCGAGCTGCTGTGTAGTAAAAGGTGGGTTTCTGTCAAAAATTCCCCAAGTCCATAGCAGAGCATAAAAAAATCTATAAGGTATACGAGTAATGATGGTTTTGGCTTTTGTAGTTCTCTTGATCTCTTGAATTATGTCGATGTAATCAATTTTTTCGTGCCCTGAAATATTAAATGTTCCGTTTACTGTATGCGAATTTAGGCAGCTGATTATAATGTTGCAAAAGTCACCTACATATAAAGGTTGTCTAATATACTGTCCGTGACCAGGTATAGGGAATACTGGGGATTTTTTCATGAACCTAGAAAGCCAGCCAAGGTGCTTCCTGTCGAACCATCCAAACATCAGCGTGGGGCGGAGTATAGGGCAGAGTATGCCGCTCTCTAGCACCATTTGTTCCTGTGTCTTCTTTGTTTGTGTGTAAAAGTCATCGGCCACCGACATAACTACTGAGGAGCTAATGTGTATGAGTCGTGGAATTTTATTGATTTTTATTTGTTCAAGAATAATTCTTGTTGAATCTATGTTGTTGCGTATAAAGTCCTGAATGTCGTTTCCGCCTATTTGTGCTTGAAGCATTACAACGACATCGGCGCTGGCAAAATGCTGTTGCCAATCTCCCGCTATAGCCAAGTCAGCATAGACAGTATTGATCGTTGGTTGAATTTTTTTTAGTATGTTAAGGTTTGCTTGATGTTTATCAATAACAACTATGTTTTTATACCCTTTTTTTATTAGTCTTGCTATTAGGTTTTGCCCAACTAAACCTGCGCCGCCTGGCAGTAAAATTTTGCTGTTTAAATTCATTTTTTAAAAGCCAGATTAAAAAATTTAATAATGAAAGAAAGGCTCAATGTATAAATGACCCAGTTTACGGCTTCATCGAAGCAATATAGGGCAGTTCGCGCATATAGGAAACTGTTTAAATAGTGTGCTGCGAGAAGATACCAGAATGATAGCAATATCGCGGCAATAAGGATTTTGGTGTGAATGCGTGATTTTCTATTTGTGAATATTTTTAGTGCGGAAACGAGTGTCGGAATCGTTAGCATCAAGAATATTAAACGATAGTCCCAGTTGTTTCCGATAAAAAAAGTTCCTACGTAGATCAGCGCGCCGGCAAGAAAAAAACCTTTACCTTCTAGAGAATGAAGTTCTTGCTGGTTGATCTGTAGCAGTTTTTTGCTAATCAAATATGAGCATGCTGATGCTAGTATGAAAAAAGAGTTAATTATAATGTCAACGTAGATTGAAAAAACTATTGGAATATTTCCCTTGAGACGATTCGCGAAAACACTTCTTCCATATGAAAAATCCCCAGCTCTGGGTGTGGCATTGCTGATTAGTATTAGGTCCTGGTAGGTGATAATGAAATATGCTATGCATAAAAGTGTTGCTGTAATAAAGATCTTGGTAAGGTTTTTCTTTGTTGATGAGAAAATTATTATAGGAAGGCAGAAAAAAGGGAATATTTTTAGTACGGTTGATGAGGCTATAAGTAGTGCGGTGATTAGAGGGCGCTTATTTACATAGACTGCAGATGCTATGACTAGTAAGAATATTAGTAAGTCAATATTTCCTCTTTCAATGCCTAGCATTGCTGCGGGTGATATGGCGCAACATGTGATTAAAAGATTGGTTTGAAGGTTTTTACTTGTCTTCAGTAGTGTGAAAACTGCCACCAAATATGATGCGAGCATTAAGTAGCCGATTATATTTGTATGATTTTGATTGAGGCCGAAATAGAAAAGAGAGTGCCACACTCTCGGGTAATTCATAGGGTTTTTTGACCACATCATGGGGTTGTTCACTAATGGGTCGAATCCTCGATAGTAAGACTCTGCGCCAGCAGTTATAACTCGGGAGTCATTGAAGATAGGTTTGACTACCTGGACTCCTAGTGCGGACCATAACTCGTCATAATAAAAAAAGCAAAGGAAAATGAATAATGCAATTATGAAGAAAAATAGAGTTGAGTTGTGTTTTTTTAGTTGGTTCATTTGTAATGACTCTATTCTGCTAGAAAGCCAATATTATTGTAAAATGTCTGATCTTGGTAGCTGTCGATGGAGCAGTTGTTTATAGATTTGTTCTCTTGAAGATAAAGTGTGGAATAAGTTTTATTATTAGCATGATTGCTTTCCAGAAGCCTGGAGCATAGAGAATAGTCGTTTTTTCTTCGATTCCTTTGATGATGCGCTTAGCTACTTGTTCGGGCTTGGCGATCAGTGCTGCTGGTAGTGGTAGGCCTTGGGTCATTGGGGTATCTACAAATCCGGGTTTGATATCGATGACGTGCACCCCGGCCTTGTATAAGCGAGCACTTAGCCCCTCGCAGAAAGTCGATACTGCTGCTTTGGCTGTACCATACAGATAGTTTGAAGGGCGTCCACGGTCGCCAGCAACAGAGGAAATCACTGCGAGTGTACCGCAATGCTGAGTCTCAAACTGTTTCGCCAAGAGGGTGAGAAGGCTGATAACGGAAGTACCGTTGATTGTGAACTCTCTGAGGGCCATCTCTACATCTTGTTCGCATAGTTGCTGATTCGGCAGCGTCCCGTGTGCGATTAGAGCAATGTCAATCTGCTTTAAGGCTGCAAGACATTGCGTTAGCATCTTCACATGGCTAGAAAAGTCTGAAACATCCATACTGTAGCATGTAGTGGCCGTGGCTCCGCGTGCCATCAGGTCTGCACCCGTCTGTTCAAGCTTTTCTTTATTGCGTGATACCAGAAAAAACTCTGCGCCTCGCTCTGCCCACATGCGTGCGCATGCTGTGGCAATAGCCGACGTTGCGCCAATAATCAAGACTCGTTTCATAGGATAACTCGTTTCCAAAAGCGGGACATCAAAGAGGGATCGCGAAGCGCTTCAAGCTTTTCCCAAGCAGGGTATGCCTTGCGGAAGTCGATGCCATTCATGTGAGCATCTTTAGCGGGATAAAGACGGCCACCAGCCTCGTGAACTATTTTGTCCAGGCGATCAAAAAGCGCAGCAAGGCTAGGGTTCTGCGGGAAGTCTAAGGCTAGTGAAGTGCCAGGTAGCGGAAATGACATCAGGCCGGGGGAGGCAATATTTCCGCAGCGTTTGAGCACGGCTAGGAAGGAACCCTGCCCTGATTTGGCAATGATCTTCAGAAGTTCTTTCGTTGCCGATTCGGCTGCTGCATCAGGTATCACGCATTGATATTGTTGAAAGCCTTTTCGTCCGTAAATTCGATTCCAGTGGAGAAGACTATCCAATGGGTAAAAGAAGGAGTCATAACTGCTGCGCTTAAACGTTTGCTTGGGGGGGTGGAAACGCCAATAGGTTTCGTTGAAGGCGCGTAGTGACAAGTTGTTGATCAGGGAGAAGCATGGGGTCAGTGGGATGCTCATCTTATGATGAGTTTCAATCTCCAGTGGGCCATAAGTTGCATGATCGCCAACAATGAATACTCCGCGCCCAGCATTATTGTCTTTAGCTAGGCAGTCTATCCACGCGACACTGTACTCATGTTGGTGATCTAGTTCCGCAGACAGCGTGAAGAACTCAGCCAGGTTGCTGAAGCGTACGACGCTGGTATCGATCTGACTGCTGCTAATTGGCATCAGTTGGATTTCTGTCCAGGCAATAATCCCCGTCAGGCCGAGTCCGCCAATGGTTGAGGCGTAGAGATCGGAGTTCTCTGTAAGAGAGCAGGTCAACATACCTTGATCGCTGCGCACTAGGCCAAAGCGGCGAATGTGATTGCCAAAGGTTCCACGCATATGGTGGTTTTTGCCATGTACGTCGTTAGCAATAGCTCCGCCTAGGGTGGCGAACTGGGTACCAGGTGTGACGCAGAGGAACCAGCCATGGGGAATTGCCAAGGCGAGGATTTCCGCAAGGGTCACCCCTGCTTCAGCTAGCACGGTCCCTTTTTGCCAATCGACATGTATAAAACGATCCAAGCTGCGCATATGCAGCGCCTGACTGCTAATTGCTAGACAGCTGTCGCCATAGCTTCGTCCGTTACCATATGGCAAGGTGCTGCCATAAGCATCGGTCAGCCTTGTGATTTGGTTCTGAAGTTCGCTGCGCCAGTGAAAGGTATGCGCAGTTTGTGGTGCGTAGGGGTACTTGCCCCATGAGTAAAGTAATTCGCTCATGCGGCAATCCAGAACACGAGGCCGAAAAGTGCGCCTACAATCAGGCTGACACGATCACGAATTGAAAAAACAACTGGATCGTCATGCATTTGTCCGCGATGGGTGAGCATCCATACTCGTGTTATCCAGAACAGCAGTAAGGGGCAGGAAATCCAAATTAATTGTGGATGAGCGTAAAGCCCAGTGCTGGACTGGTCATGGATATACAGCGCTAAAACCATCACTGCAAGATAGCCAGATGCTGCTCCCAAGGATGAAAGCATTTCAAGATCCGAAGGAAAATAACCTCGTCCTCGCGTTTTTTCGATATGTCCCTTGTGTCGAGCTTGATTCAGCTCAGCATAGCGCTTTACGAGTGCAAGACTAAGGAAGATGAACATTGAAAAAGCGAGCATCCAAAAGGTCAGGTCGAGGTTAAATGCTGCTGCGCCGGCGATAAGGCGAATGGTATAAAGGGTTGCTAGAGCGATTACGTCGATTGCCATATGTCGCTTTAATGACAATGAATAGACTAAGGTTAAAAAGTAGTAAGTCAGTAGTGTTGCAGAGAACTGCCATGGCAGTAATAAAGTTGCGCCAGAAAATGCACCAGCCAGTAATAATGGGAAGGTAAGCAATCCCGATTTTATCGATAAACGTCCAGCTGCGAATGGGCGATTTCGCTTGGTGGCGTGATGGCGATCATCGGCTAGATCCAGTAGGTCGTTAAGCAAATAGACACTGGAAGCGCATAGTCCAAATAGCATGAAGGCTAGTATGCCTTGCCATAGCAATGAAATATTGGTCAGCTGATGCGCCGCTAACAGCGGAACAAAAATTAGTAGGTTTTTCATCCACTGGTGTAAGCGTAGCGCTTTCAGCCAATCTTTATATCCCAGAGGATTGGAGTGCACGACTTGTTCGACGTTGCCTTGGGCCTTTGCGCGCCGCTCTACACCATGTTCTGGATTGATGACATAAGCCTTGCGAGCTTTAGACCAGACTGGAAGATCGTCACTGGAGTTGCCTACGTAATCGAAACCCTGCTCGCCGTAGTGTTCTACTAGTAAGTCACGCTTGTAATGTGAGGACAGATTTCGTTTACCGTCAGACGCCAGTACTTGGTCAAAAAGTTGCAAGTGCTCAGCAATGCGTTCAGCCAAAGTGTGGTGACTAGCTGTCGCCAGCACGATTTTCCGCCCATGACTTCGTTCAAGCTTGATCAGAGCAATGACCTCAGGGTCATATGGCAGTACGCTAATATCCATATCTGTTGCGCAGGCAAGTCCTTCCTTCAGGGCCGCTTTGCCCTTGACCAGCCATCCGAAGGGTTTGAACAGTTTTAGCGGTTGAAGTCGTATATAGGCCATGCCCGTTTCCAAAAGCAAGTCGGAGCGTAGCAGGGTGCCATCGAGATCAACTACTAAGGGGGGGGGCGAAAAGGCGGTCAAAGGAGCTATTCCCTAATTGTTGGTTAAGTAGTGCTGTGCCTGCGTAATGAATTCAAGATAGTGGCGTAGGATATTGTAACGACGTGGGCAGGTATCCAATCGGCTGGAGTTGTACGCCCGATGTAGGTCTCTTCTTGCTCGAATTTTATGTCTTTATTTTCGAGCTCTGGTCGTTTTCTATGTAAATCAGTCACTTCTGCCGGAAGCGCTTGTCAGGGTGGGGCGTTCGGTTGAAGGCATCATATCATTCCGCAAGGAGTGCCTGAACATGATACGGAGAACCTGCTTGGAATGGTCTGTGTCTTTCTACAATTAGATTCGTAGAATCCTTTAGGCAACAAAAAACCCGCACTAGGCGGGTTTTTTGGTTGCTCTCACGTGGTGCAGACACCACCTGAAAGCTGAAGGTGGTGCCCAGAGACGGAATCGAACCGCCGACACGGGGATTTTCAATCCCCTGCTCTACCGACTGAGCTATCTGGGCAACGGGGCGCATTAAACGGGTTTTTCAGGGGGGCGTCAAGCAAGTTTTGAAAAAAAGTTTAATTATTACCGCCGCTTACGTTCCGCCCCCGATTTTCCGTGGGTTTACTCCGCCGGCGGTACGTAGCCTTCGGCCTTGGCGTATTCCTCGCCGGAGAAAAACTTGTCCATCTCGCCCTGCAGATATTTGCGGTCTTCGGCATTCATCATGTTCAGGCGCTTTTCGTTGATCAGCAGGGTCTGGTGTTTCTGCCAGTCGGCCCAGGCCTTGGCCGAGACGTGTTCGAAAATATCCTGGCCTTTGGCGCCCGGGTACGGGGGGCGTTCCAGGCCCGGCAGTTGTTCCTGGTATTTGCGGCACATTACGGTGCGGGTCATGACGACTCTCCTGCATTCAAGACTTCGGCCGCGCGTTTGAGCAGTGTTTTCACTGGGGCGGCAAGGCCCAGGCGCGGCGGGGTGGCGAGGTTATACCAGAGCCAATCGGCCTCGGCGACGTGCAGGGCCGACTCTTCGACCCGGATCAGCCAGGGCTCGATGGCCAGTTGGAAGTGACTGAAGGTGTGGACCAACTCAGGCATCTGCTGTTGCTGGCCCAGCTCCAGGGAGTGCTGCAGAGCCAGGTGCGGGATGTCGTCCGGGCCATCCAGTTCCGGCAGGCTCCACAAGCCGCCCCAGAGGCCGCTGGAGGGGCGCCGGTAAAGCAGGATGGCGCCTTCGCGGTTGGCCAGCAACGGCATCAGGGTGCGCTTCTGCGGCACCTCCTTGCGCGGCTTGGGAATCGGGTAGCGGGTTTCCAGGCCGAGCATGTGGGCTTCGCAGCCGCGCTCCAGGGGGCACAGCAGGCAGCTGGGCTTGCTCCGGGTACAGAGGGTCGCCCCCAGGTCCATCATCGCCTGGGTGTAGTGGTTGACCCGGCTGTGGGGGGTGAAGCGTTCCGCAGTGGCCCACAGCTGCTTGGCCACCTTGGGTTCCCCCGGGTAGCCCTCCTGGGCGGTGAAGCGTGCCAGCACCCGCTTGACGTTGCCGTCGAGGATCGGCGCCCGCAGGCCCATGCTGATGCTGGCGATGGCGCCAGCGGTGGACAGGCCGATGCCGGGCAGCTCGGTGAGTTTTTCCACATCGCGGGGGAACTCGCCGCCGTACTCGGCCATGACGATCTTCGCGGTCTTCTGCAGGTTGCGCGCCCGGGTGTAGTAGCCCAGGCCGGTCCACAGGTGCAGCACTTCGTCTTCCGGGGCTTCGGCCAGGGCCTGCACCGTGGGCAGCGAGGCCATGAAGCGGTCGAAGTAGTTGAGCACGGTGCTGACCTGGGTCTGTTGCAGCATGATCTCCGACACCCACACCCGATACGGGTTGATGTCCTGCTGCCAGGGCAGGTCATGGCGGCCGTGGCGGTCGTACCAGTCCAGCACCGCCGGTGCAAAGGCCTCGGCTCTCATCGTTTGAACAGCCCCTTGAGTGCGTTTTTCAGTTCCGGGCTGACCTTGTCACCCAGTTTTTCGTCGATCTTCTGTTGCAGGCGGTCACCGGCCAGTTTGGCGGCAACCTGGCCCAGGCCGTCCTTGTCCAGGCGGCAGGCCTTGGCCCCCAGTTCCAGCGGGCCGCGGCAACGCAGGGGCAGTTCAACGCCGGTGAAGCGTTCACCGACCTGGCAGGCCGGGTCCGGGTTGTCGCTGAGGTCGCCCTCGACGACGATGCCGACCCGGTAGTCCATGCCCAGTACCCGCAGGTCGATATCGCCGTTGCCGTTGACGCTCAGGCCGGGGATGCGCACTTTCAGGTCCGGGTTGCTGGCCACGCCGTTGCGCAGCGTCAGGTTGCCCTTGAGCTCCTGGAACGGTGTGTCCTTGCCTCGTGGCGTGTTGCTGAGGTTCTTGCGGTTGAGCACGGCGATGCCCTGGCACAGTTGCTGTTCGATATTGGCGTTGAGCAGCACGCCGTTGTTGATGACGAAACTGGCCGTGCCGTTGAGGCTGTCGATCAGCGCCTTTTGGCTGTTGCCGCTGCCGCTGAGGTTGCTGTTCAGGGTCACCAGGCCTTTGACCGGAGGATTCTGGCCCTGGCTTTCGAGGATGCGTTCCACCGGCACCCGGTTGATCTTGGTCTGCAGGTTCAACTGCGGTGTGCTCTGGCGCACATCGAGGTTGCCGCTGGCTTCGAAGCTGCCGTTGTACAGCTCGCCGCGCAGGCTGGAAAGCTTGAGCAGGCCGCCCTGGCCGCTGGCCTTGAGCGCGGCGTTTTGAATCGGCAGTTTGTCCAGGGTCAGTTGGCCGAAGCTCAGGTCGGCGTCGACGTCGAGCTTGTTCAGGCGTTCCACCGGCAGCAGTTTGTCGGTGCTCCAGGCGCCCTTGGTCGGCGAGTTGGGCAGCGGTGTGGTGCCGGCGCCGGCCATGGCGTCAGCTTCGCTGCTCTGCACTTCGGCCTTGCGCGCGCTGCTGGCGCTGTTGGCTTCGGCGGACTTGGGCGGCAGGTAGCGGTCGACATTGAAGGTGTCGGCCTTGAGCTGGGCGCGCAGGGATTGCTTGTCGAAGTCCTCGATGGCCAGGCGTCCGCTGAAGGTGCTGTCGTCGAGCTTCAGGTTCAGGTCTTCCAGGGCCAGGCTGCTGGGCGTGCCTTGCAGGCGGCTGACCAGCTCGACCTTGCTCAGGCTGCCTTCGGCCATGGCCGGCAGGGTCTGGCCGATGCCGTCGACGAACTTCGCCAGGTCGAACTGGGCGATGGAAATGCCGCCGCTGATCTGCGGGGTCTTGTCCAGGTCGTTGACCTTCAGCTCGCCCAGGGCGCGCAGTTGGTTGAAGGAGACTTTAAGACCGGTCCACTGGCCGACGTTGGCGGCCTTGTCCAGCAACAGCTGGCCCTGGGCGGCGAAGGTCACGGTCTTGCCTTGCAGCGGGTCGCCGGTGGCCTCGCCGGACAGGCGCATGTCTTCGAACTGGTAGCGCTGCAGGGCGCGGTCGAAGCGCAACTCGCCATTGAGCTCGGTGCGCACGCGCACGGCTGGCTGGTTGCTGGCCAGGAATGCGGTGAGCTTGAGCGGAGTGTTGGTGGCTTCGTGAATTGGCCCGGTGCTCAGTTGAATGCTCTCGGCGGTGAACTGCTTGCCGGTCTGTTCGTCGTTGTACTCCACCCGGGCGTTGTTCACGGTCAGGCTGTCGATGTCCAGGCGGATCGGCTGTGAAGACTTGTCCGAACCGGTGCCGGGCGGGCTCGCTTCGCCGGTGCTGGTGGCCGGGATTTCGGCCTGCTTGTCGGTCGGGGCGGCCTTGCCGATGTCCTGCCAGTTGCCATGGCCTTCCTTGTTGCGGGTCAGGCGCAGGTTCAGGCCTTCGACCCGCACATCGCTCATCTGCACTTCGCGGCGCAGCAGCGGCAGGACGCGCACCGACAGGCCGAGCATCTGCAGGTCGGCGAAGGGTTGGCTCGGGTTGGCCAGGGTGGCCACGCCGGCGTCGTGCAGTTCCAGGCCAAGCCAGGGGAACAGGCTCCAGCCGATATCGCCATTGAGCGTCAGCTCGATGTGGGCCTTGTCGCGGGCAATCTGGCGAATCTCGTCTTTGTAATCGTTGGGATCAAACAGGTGGGTCAGGGCGAAGCCCAGAGCCACGATGATCAGCAACAGCCCGAGAATTACCAGACCCAGGATTTTGCCGAACGCTTTCATGGGCGAGTCCTTGTATGTCGAATTCAAAATTTAGCCGGGGAGTATAGCGCTCTGAACCTGACGGCTGGTCAGCCATTGCAGTCAGAGGTTTTTCGTTTTGGCGGGGGACTTTTGGCCAGTGGCCCGGCTTGCGGACAGCACAGTTGTCGGAAAAAAGGTGAGGGCAGTTTGGTTTTTTAGTTTGTCGCAAATGGTAACCTCTCGCGGTTCATCCGTCCTTCCGCGACTTTTTGTCGCGCCTGCCAAAAGGAAGCTTTACTCATAAAACGACCGTGCCCGCGTGCCTAAGGTCGTCGCAGAGGAGTGGCCGATGAACAATTCTAATAATTGGGGGAAACAACCATGAGCACTAGCAACGCGGTGGCCAGTTCGACCGCTCAGCCAGCGTTCTTGTCCAAAGAACGCATCATCGCCAAGCCCGGTTTCAACCGCTGGCTGGTTCCACCGGCCGCTCTGGCCATTCACCTGTGCATCGGCATGGCCTACGGCTTCTCGGTGTTCTGGCTGCCACTGTCCAAGGCGCTGGGCATCAGCGCGCCGGTGGCTTGCGCACCGGACATGGGCTTTATCGCGCAGATCTTCTCGTCCCAGTGCGACTGGCCGATCTCCATGCTCGGCTGGATCTACACCCTGTTCTTCATCTTCCTCGGCTGTTCGGCGGCGATCTGGGGCGGCTGGCTGGAACATGCCGGGCCGCGCAAGGCCGGTGTGGTGTCGGCACTGTGCTGGTGCGGCGGCCTGCTGATCTCGGCCCTGGGGGTGTATACCCACCAGATCTGGCTGATGTGGATCGGCTCCGGAGTCATCGGCGGTATCGGCCTGGGCCTGGGCTACATCTCACCGGTATCGACCCTGATCAAGTGGTTCCCGGACAAGCGCGGCATGGCCACCGGCATGGCGATCATGGGCTTTGGCGGCGGCGCCATGGTCGGCGCGCCCTTGGCGGCGGCGCTGATGAGCCACTTCGCCACGCCGACCAGCGTTGGCGTGTGGCAGAGCTTTTTGGTGATGGCGGCGATCTACTTCGTGTTCATGATCGGCGGCGCCCTGGCTTATCGGGTTCCACCGACCGGCTGGAAGCCTGAAGGCTGGACCGCACCGGCGAAAAAAGCCGCCAACGCGATGATCACCCACCGCCATGTGCACGTGAACGTGGCCTGGAAGACCCCGCAGTTCCGCCTGGTCTGGCTGGTGCTGTGCCTCAACGTATCGGCCGGTATCGGCATCCTCGGCATGGCTTCGCCGCTGCTGCAGGAAGTGTTCGCCGGCAAGCTGCTGGGCAACGGCCTGACCTTCAGCCAGCTGGATGCCGGGCAACTGGCGCAGATCGCCGCCATCGCGGCCGGCTTCACCGGTCTGTTGAGCCTGTTCAACATTGGCGGGCGGTTCTTCTGGGCGTCGTTCTCCGACTACCTGGGCCGCAAGAACACCTACTTCGTGTTCTTCGCCCTGGGCTTTGCCCTGTATGCGCTGATTCCGAACCTCGGTCACCTGGGCAACATCGCCCTGTTCGTGGCGGCGTTCTGCATCATCTTGTCGATGTACGGCGGTGGTTTCGCCACGGTGCCGGCCTACCTGGCCGACCTGTTCGGCACGCAGATGGTGGGGGCGATCCACGGTCGCCTGCTGACCGCCTGGGCGGCGGCGGGCGTACTGGGCCCGGTGCTGGTGAACTACCTGCGCGAGTACCAGCTGAGCATCGGCGTCGAGCGCGCCGCGGCGTATGACATCACCCTGTACATCCTCGCCGGCCTGCTGGTGCTGGGCTTCCTGTGCAACCTGCTGGTGCGCCCGGTGGCCGACAAGTACTTCATGACCGACGAGCAACTGGCGGCCGAGCAGGCCCTGGGCCATGACAAGGGCGCCGACAGCAGCGTCGTGCTGGAGTGGAAGGCGTCGTCCGCCAGCTTGCCGGTGGTGGTTGCTGCCTGGTTGGTCGTGGGCATTCCCCTGGCCTGGGGTGTGTGGGTGACCTTGCAGAAGACCGCAGTGCTGTTCCATTAAGGGCTGCGCCGGCAAGCCAGCTCCTGCGTAGGAGCCAGCTTGCCGGCGAACGCATCACACTGCTTGTCATGACAGGTACAGCCCCGCATTTATTGGCTGGCGCCCGTCAGGATATTGTCCAGCGTGTTTCTGTTTGGTCGCCGTCGGGCCTATACTATTCGCCTTTTTCGCCCAATGATTTTGCGGAGCTGGTGATGGCCGAACGTAAGGCATCTGTCGAGCGCGACACTCTGGAAACCCAGATCAAAGCCTCGATCAACCTGGATGGCACCGGAAAGGCCCGATTCGATATCGGCGTGCCCTTCCTTGAGCACATGCTGGACCAGATCGCCCGGCACGGGCTGATCGACCTGGACATCGAAAGCAAGGGCGACCTGCATATCGACGACCACCACACCGTGGAGGATGTCGGTATCACCCTCGGCCAGGCGTTCAGCAAGGCCATCGGCGACAAGAAAGGCATCCGCCGCTACGGCCATGCCTATGTACCGCTGGATGAAGCCCTGTCTCGCGTGGTGATCGACTTCTCCGGCCGTCCCGGCCTGCAGATGCACGTACCCTTCACCCGCGCCACCGTCGGCGGTTTCGACGTTGACCTGTTCCAGGAATTCTTCCAGGGCTTCGTCAACCACGCCAACGTGACCCTGCACATCGACACCCTGCGCGGCACCAACACGCACCACCAGATCGAGACCGTGTTCAAGGCCTTCGGCCGTGCACTGCGCATGGCGGTGGAGCTGGACGAGCGCATGGCCGGCCAGATGCCGTCCACCAAGGGCGTGCTGTAATGCAGACCGTCGCCGTTATCGACTACGGCATGGGCAACCTGCACTCGGTGGCCAAGGCCCTGGAACACGTGGGCGCCGGCAAGGTACTGATCACCAGCGATGCCAACGTGATTCGCGAAGCCGACCGGGTGGTGTTTCCCGGCGTGGGCGCGATTCGCGACTGCATGGCCGAGATCCGTCGCCTGGGCTTCGATTCCCTGGTGCGTGAAGTCAGCCAGGATCGTCCCTTCCTCGGCATTTGCGTGGGCATGCAAGCCTTGCTCGACCACAGCGAAGAGAACGAGGGCGTTGACTGCATCGGCCTGTTTCCCGGCCAGGTGAAGTTCTTCGGCAAGGGTCTGATCGAGGACGGCGAGCACCTGAAGGTGCCGCACATGGGCTGGAACGAAGTGCAGCAGGCGGTGGATCACCCGCTGTGGCACAACATTGCGGACCGGGCGCGCTTCTACTTCGTGCACAGCTACTACATCCATGCCGGCAACGCGCGGCAGGTGGTGGGCAGCGGTCACTACGGGGTGGACTTTGCCGCGGCGCTGGCCGACGGCTCGCGTTTCGCCGTGCAGTTCCACCCGGAAAAGAGCCACACCCACGGCCTGCAGTTGCTGCAGAACTTCGCCGCCTGGGACGGTCGCTGGTAAATGGCGATCAAGAAATCCAAGCCGCCGATCCTGAACCTCACTGCCGAACAGGAGAGTGAGGCGACGCACAAGATCAAGCGCTTCATGGAGGAGCGCTTCGAGCTCGACCTGGGCTCGTTCGAGGCGGCGGAGATTCTTGAGCTGTTTACCCGGGAAATTGCTCCGCACTATTACAACCGGGCGATTTTCGATGTGCAGGCGCACCTCAAAGAGAGGTTCGAAAGCATCGAAAGCGACCTGTGGGCGCTCGAGAAAAATTAGGGCAGCGGCAAGCTTCAAGCTGCAAGCTGCAAGAAGTAGACACGCGTGCGCGCTTGCAGCTTATGGCTTGCAGCTTGCAGCTCTTTGACGAAGGAAAAGCATGCTAATCATTCCCGCTATCGATCTTAAAGACGGTGCCTGTGTACGTCTGCGTCAGGGCCGCATGGAAGATTCCACGGTGTTCTCCGATGACCCGGTGAGCATGGCCGCCAAGTGGGTTGAAGGGGGTTGCCGTCGTCTGCATCTGGTGGACCTCAACGGTGCCTTCGAAGGCCAGCCGGTGAACGGCGAGGTGGTCACGGCCATCGCCAAGCGCTACCCGAACCTGCCGATCCAGATCGGTGGCGGCATCCGTTCCCTGGAAACCATCGAGCACTACGTCAAGGCTGGCGTGAGCTACGTGATCATCGGCACCAAGGCGGTCAAGGAGCCGGAGTTCGTCGCCGAGGCCTGCCGCGCGTTTCCGGGCAAGGTCATCGTCGGCCTGGACGCCAAGGACGGGTTCGTCGCCACCGACGGCTGGGCTGAAGTCAGCAGCGTGCAAGTGATCGACCTGGCCAAGCGCTTCGAAGCCGACGGCGTGTCCGCCATCGTTTATACCGACATCGCCAAAGACGGCATGATGCAGGGCTGCAACGTGCCGTTCACCGCAGCCCTGGCGGCGGCCACCAAGATCCCGGTGATCGCGTCGGGCGGTATCCACAACCTGGGCGACATCAAGGCCCTGCTGGATGCCAAGGCTCCGGGGATCATCGGCGCCATCACGGGCCGCGCGATTTATGAGGGCACGCTGGATGTGGCAGAGGCCCAGGCCTTTTGTGATGGCTACGCGGCCAGCTCCAAGCCTTAAGCGGGCAGCGGCCAGTTGGCAGCGTGACCGCGATCCGCTCCTGCTTGCCGCTTGAAGCTTGTCGCTTGCAACTCTTAATCGGAGATTAAGCCCATGGCCTTAGCCAAACGCATCATCCCTTGCCTGGACGTGGACAACGGCCGGGTGGTCAAGGGCGTCAAATTCGAGAACATCCGTGACGCTGGCGATCCGGTGGAAATTGCCCGCCGTTACGACGAGCAGGGTGCCGACGAAATCACCTTCCTCGACATTACCGCCAGCGTCGATGGCGACCACGATGCATTGCGAGCCGAAATGCTGCGCCGCTTCACCGACGAACTCGGGGTTGAACACCGCCGCGGTGTTGATCGAAACCTTGTCCGCGCCGGCATTGAGCAGGTTG
>Ga0194135_10000196_pt1 | contig 35295 bp, 18 predicted proteins | sample LitLau_LLRF_2013_FD_134024 | JGI IMG/M metagenome (GOLD analysis project Ga0194135, IMG submission 134024) | Freshwater sediment microbial communities in response to fracking from North America - Little Laurel Run_MetaG_LLRF_2013 (version 2) | ecosystem: Environmental > Aquatic > Freshwater >... | reverse complement strand
TTAGAAATGAGATTAAGAGGCGAGCCCAATGACTCCCCGCCTCCGGGACACCACACCACGCTCTCCCCTCCCGTCATTATGAAATGCAGTTCTACGTACCGAAAAAGCTAATTGTACCATTAACTAATTACTATTTACTAAAAGGGTTATCGTATCCTTACGTCAGCAATTCAAGCCTTGCACTGCACACTACACAGCCAGATGCCAAAAATGCCAATAATAGCAGTATGCATACTAAATGCTACAATTGTGCTGCAATAAGTTAAATTACTAGTCGGAATTTTGTTATTTTGAACTTGTTTAGTCCTATTTGCATCATGTACATTAGCAATTGAATAAAACGGTCCTGCTCCTGAGTCGTCTGTGTGTGGTGCTTTATTATTATTATTATAAGGCGGGTCGGCGCCGTCGGCAGGTGCACTGCAGACTGATTCGTACGGTTCTGGGTACACACGAGAGAGGAGGGTTGAAAGCATCATCATCATCATCATCACCGTCAGCCAGCATCAAAGAGAGAGAGAGAGAGGAAGGCTGGAGAGCGGACATGCCGCTAGAGTCCACACTCCTTGGAAGAAGAAATGATGGACGGACAGGCCAAGTGGTAGTAATACAGGGAGACTTGCTACAACAACCTACAATAGTATTATGATGTCAATGATATGGTATAGTATAGGACGAAGTGAAAGAGAAGCGTCGTCGTCTCATTTTAAGCAACAATGTGAAATCCTAGAATAAACAGCATAAAGGTTCCGGAGTATGATTCCTAAAGTACCAGTCTATCTATGCATATGCAGATCAGTTCACTCTTATGAGTGTTTTACATGGTATTAATGAAGTAAAATAAAAGTGTACTATCTGTTGCTTGTTACTTGTTGTATTAATGCTTGCTTCGTGTATTTTTTTTTACTGCCGATTGATTTCTTCTTATGAAAAAGTCATGGATCTCCTGTCAATAGTTTCAAGTCATGTTAATGTATGTAGTTGTGATCAATTGTGACTTATTTATTATGTTAAATGTTTAAACTAAGCCGTAGTAGTCGTAGTAGGTATATAAGTTAGTGATAACTCAATGATAGAAGTTTTAACCAGTTGGTGTTGGTGTATTTAAGTCTGTCATGTCAAGGGGAAAATGTGGTAACCTACAAAGAGACGCTATAAAATACAAATGCCGCCTTTCTATTTAGTTTTTGACTGTAGCATATCATACGAAAGGAAGCTGGATATAGAAGAGAGCCCTCAAGATTCCTCCATGAGTTGCCTTTACGCTTGAAGATTTGTTCTGCTATTGGTATATTTTTAGAACATTAACAGTACGCGAAGAATTTACAACATTCTTCATGTGGTTTCTATGTGGTAAGCTGATTTTACTAGTCCAGCTATGGAGTGTAAAATTATCAAATTGCTATCAAAACATCTCATATTTCAAAATATGTAAGAAAACCCATTGTTCGTGGGAAGATGAGAATGTCATGAGACAAAGTTCTATACGACGACGGGATTGCAGTAGAATGTCTAGATTGGAAAGGGGAGAGTGAATGAGAAACCTCGAGCAAGAAGGAACAGAATTTTAGAGACTGAGGAGGGACCGAGAGTTGGGTTTTTGGAACGAGCGGCCTCCTCTGCTTTCCTTCTGAATAGATTGACGTTGGCTTAAGATTCATAAAATCCAATAAAGCCGATGGGGTTTCATGGTTCTATCTATACTTTGCATATCTTCCATGTATCGGAAATCGCAACTAGATAAAATATTATCGCTTCTTGCTAATGATTAAATTTTGTGCAAGTCGTTATTTTCTAGGAATGTATTTTTGGACTTTCAAGATTTATCTTATTTTATGAATACGTGGAATTATGAAGAGGTAATTTGTTTTATCAGATGAAAAGTAATTCAGTATGAGTAGATGGATGAAGAATTAATAGTAATAACAATAATAAGGAAGGTTAGATTCAAAGCCGTGGGAATTCAGGATTCAGTAGACACCGTAAACGATATTTTTATTTCAATAATTTTAAAATACATTTAAGGAGCTACTCAAACTCTTCTATTAACACTTACGATTATTGGCAATCTTTATATTCGCCAAAATACAATAATGATGCTGATAATCTTAAATAATGTTACCTTCTCTTGTATATGTACACGCATATCGATTAAATCCTCAGTTTACACAAATACGCACACATATCTACAATTTTTGCCTCCTCCAGATTTAATAATAAATAGTTACAATTATTTTAGGAATTTTACCTGAATTTATTAATACTTAATAACAACTGCACACATCAGACATTTATCGAGGATGTTGCGTGTATATCGCGATGGGATTTGTGAATCTGGTAGGGAATTGTATGTTTATGCATGTTCAGAAAGTTATTTCAGGTCGGGATTTTCTCATTTCATCATTTGACTCGTTTAATATGGGAGAAATTATGCTTACTATTATAATATAGTTATTGTAATTTGTGATACAAAATGAGTTTGATTATTCTGAGTTCGTAGCTGTATAATGATTGGGTGTGGGTAGATATTGAAATTTGTTAAACAACATACACATATACGGTTATATAATTCAACACACGCGCACAGGATTGTTGAAGGAACGATGGGATTACATTGCATTTGATCTTGAATGATATAAATATTTTAAATTTTACATTAACGAATGATTTTTAGGCTTCTCCTTGGGAGGGATCTCTCCTTACTATAAAGGCTCTTAAAACTTGCTTTCCCTTCAACCTCTAAAAAGATATATAATAGCAGAAGGAAAGCATGCTTTATGATTGCATAGTTCATTTATTAAGGTGTGTAGTACTAGTTTTTTTCAATGACGAACCACACGTACTCGGAAGATTTCCGAGTGATTATGAAAACATTGTTTACTATACTATTAAAAGCAAGCCAAGTTACACAAATATTTTTCTAAGGATAAATTTAACTTGTGAGAAAATTAAGAATAAATTAAAGCCAGACTCGTGAGATCAAGTCAACGAGTTATTTATAACGTATCACAAAAATGCATCATCATAGGACACAAAACTGAAGTTGGAAGTGTTAAATATTTCAAAGATCTCAACCTGCCTGTACTACATTTTCCACAAATATTATTAAAAGTGATGGGCTATTAATAAAGTTTCATCATGAGATATTAGTCTTGTTAAAAAGTTAAAAATCATACAAATATTGCTGAAATCTTGCATAAAAATCGACTCTGAGGATCATACACATTGCATGTATTACGTCACTACATGAGTAGCTGTGTAAAAATTAAGAATGCAACAAAGGCGTAGTTTAATAGTTCTAATAATAATATCTGGCATGTTCAGATAACAAATATATCTTGAGCTTAGTAACTTAATGAAAAGCTAAATTAGACTTTAACAATTCAAGCTTGAAAATTTTGAACTGAATATTTATACGACCACCTCATACGGCATTTCATTTTCAGCTCCTATAGAATTTAATTTTTAAAATGGAAATATGCTTCGCTAATGTCTAATAGAAAGTAAAAGACTACTGGAGTTAATTATTATGGGATTTAAATTCACTTGAATCAGTTGAGCTTGATTTAAAGAGATCATGTTTAAATAACCTACAGCCAACTTTTGCTAATCTGTTCCCGATGAAAACTACGAAAAACAAGATATATATTTAGCATACCAGGTAAGATCAGGTTACAGACAGGTAATAATGATAATGTAAAATAGTACATATCTAGGGTTTGTGTAAGTTAAGAGCTCGTTGATAATCTACTAGCAAGGTTAATTGTGTACAATAAGACGTACACATTCACTCATGCTAAATGAACACATGTGTACAAACATTATAATATAACTCACTAATAATCGCTTTCATGTATAAGTGTGCAAATTGAAAACGATAGGTTTCGAATCATTTTTATTTTTGTCCTTTATGAGGTAGAGAACGTATTTTATTACTTTGCCATTGCATAAAAAATGCGACATGGCTCGGCTCTTATTATCTCCTGAACCGAAAAATAAATCCGATAAGAAACTGTCACTTTCATACTTCCTGCTCATGCATGATAATAATAAGCGCATAAAGTTTCAAAAACTGAACAAAATTCTCAATGAAATTGAAAATTGAAATATTTATGTGTGTACTACATACTTTTAGCCTTTCAAATAAGGTCGGTTGTTGTGTTTTGAAATCAAAATGTGAGAATTTAAAGGTAGACTTTCTAGTTAATGATTTTAAGCCAGTTCCGTGATGATGATGATGAAGATGCAATCCGCACGGACTTCCTGCAATGTAGCAATGTTCTTATAATCTATTTACTGGCGAGAATAATAAAACAAGAGTAACGAAATACACCGCATTTGAATGTGATTTGTGAGTGATTACGATTACAATAGAAATTAAGACTGACTGTGATTCGACAGACAAATATATTTAGTTATCTTCTCATGCGTACAAAACCGTTCTTCTCAAGTTTATTTCAGTTTTGGTTTTTGGTAGTGGAGGTTCTGGCTTACAAAGTTTCTTACACAATGTAAGTATTATGTATTGCTTTGAGGCGTTTCTGGCAGTGATTTGTTCTGTTTCTCACATATGTATTCATGTTTAGTAATATTTTATAAAAATCTAAAACGCACAATAACAATATTATGTCTGATTTCAATGTTCGCCAGAAATAAATAAAATGTTTGTTTTTAATGTTACTAATCAGCTACAGACTTGAATTGAGTTGTGACAGGTTGTAAGAAAATTATTGTATGAGTGGACTTAGAATCTGATTTAGCTAAAATGAATGCTTGAGTAATTTGAGTGAACCTCATTCGGATTGGTAGTCCTTTAAAATTATATATTAGAATAGTGATGGTGGCACTATTTGCAGTCTAGAGACAAGTTTTGGAACGCATTCAGCAGTTACACAACAACAAATACCGTTGCTCGTTCTTCTTACACACTTTTACTTATGAAATATTACAAAGATGATCACATGAAACGAACCTTGATAACACTTCTTCTGCGAATTGTTTACTAGAAACTTTTCTTTGCCTCCTTAAGAAACCTAATTCCAGTTGCATGTTTTATTCCTTTAAATCTTGTACAGTAGTCTCGGAAATCATTTGCCTGGACTTTTATTTTGATTGGCAGAGGAAATTCGAAAGGTGTATATTTTGATGCACGATAATTTTTGAGAGCGAAAATTTTACTCTATAGGATCAAATTGGGATTATGCTGATTATTTTATATTTTAGAAATGGAGAATTGACTATCATTTGAAATTCTAATTTTGGTTGGTTGCTGATGTACACATCGACAGATTTGGAAGTGGAAGAAAAGACAAAGGATAGATATTGTTGGGAAAACATTTTAATATGTTAATTCAAATAAAACTATTAATTAATGGTGTTTAATATTAAATGCGCTTTAAAATAATTTGTACTTGTGAACGCTGCGTATATAGGAAATCTATATCTTTCAACAGCCTATAAATTGTATAATCGTGTCAGAACAGTTCCTAACTTTTAAAACATGAATTAAGGTTAAAAACAATAACGATAACTAACAATTTTGAATGTTGTACGAGAAAAATCATAGTAGAATGTCTAGAATATATATATATTAGGGGAGTATTCATCTATAAATGCTCAATGTGATAGAGAAAACGTATATTGAGATGTGGTTTTGTATATATTTAAAAATGTGAATAAGAGGAAGTATATAAGTTAAGTTTGGCGACTCTGGACAAAGCCGTACAAAATTCATCAAAGGGTACGCCTGAGGAAGACGTGGAAAATCCAATTAACTTCCAGGACATAACCCTTTCTTTACAGTCTGGCAGTGACTTGCTCCAACGCAACTGGAATTCTATCTAAGATGATGATGATCACATCTCAGGGAGATGTGTTCCTTTCGTCGTCCTCGATGAATATCCGTCTGTTGCATAACCCTAACCCTACCTACATTTCTAGTAAACCTTAAATCGCTAGCTTAAGTTTTAAAAACCTTCGACTACATCATGATGACATCCAGACATCAAAAATATCATCTACTTCGTATTTTTATGCATACGAATAAATACACAGCCTTTTTACAAAGAAGAACGAGCGACAACCGAGTATACGAATTAAAATCGAATTAGGGAAATCCTACAATCCCCTTATATATAGTCTCTCAAAGGTTGCTGATAATTTGATACAACTTCCACACGACGCATTTTCATGTTCGCAAAACTTGTCTTACTCACACTTATTTTACATCCGTATAGATGCATGTACCCTTTGGCCCTTAAGAATTATATGCACGAGATTATCCAATTATTACACTAACTTATTAACTTCTAACGGGTCTCCCTGAAAAACTTGATTAAATCCAACTAATCGATATACTCTTTACTTTTGCTAAAGTAAATTTTTTCTACCTACTTGATTAAAACATTTCTTGAATAAATATCAACTTAACAAGAGCGCTTTACGTTTAAAACACGACACTTAATTTCTATCTCTGCTAATTCGTATCGTAAACAGTTCGTGACCAATGCGACTTCTAAAACTCTTAAATTCAAATATTCAACTGGCTGTTTGTTGGCTATCGTGAAAAGAGCTTAAGGAGATTTTACTGAGAGGCTTCACCTTAAATATTAATCTTATAAATCAAAACACACGGATTTTAAAATTAAATGCATGTAATAAATACAGATATGCGGTAGTTTGGTTAAATAAATTAAAAGCCTCATTAAATGAGTACAACCGATTCTCTATTAGTTAATGTGAACTGAGACGTACTCTTGCACGCTGCGGAAACTGTTCTGCAGTAATTTATCAAACTACTTAAAAACGTAATTATCGCAGATTTTCATTCAAAATCCGTCTTAAGAGTACAACCTAAGTTTGATACACAACACCTAGTATCTTGATTGATTAATTAATATTATTGGCTAATTTGGGTGGATATCTAACGTTTAGTGTGCTCATTAAAAACACAATATGGTTATCTCACTTATTACGCCTGAGGAATTGGAAATTTGTTGGAGACGTGAGACGTCTATGTATAATGCGTGAAGTAAATGCAACAATGCGAGTAAGTTTTGAAAACTTCCAGGTGTGACATGAGTAAATCAAACTTCCCTTGAAGGAAGCCTTCTAAAATCGTGTCACGTTTGAGGGAACATTTCATCTCTGAGAAGGTCCATCGCCCAGTCGTCTTCTTCATCGAACTGGTCAAAATTAGCAAAAGGAGATTTTCTACGTCTCCTTTTTCTCTCGCAATTCGCTATTCCTTCATCCTCATCCAATTTTCCAGTGAATAAATCAGACTTGACAACATCCATGAGGCAGTCTGAATCTGTAAAAGATGAAGGAGATGGACTGGACGATGACAATGTCAGAGGAGAAGGTGACGCAGATCCATAAGCTGATGATGTTGAACTTCCAGAAGATGATGATTGGAGTTTTCTTGACTGCTTTTCTCGTTTCGGAGGAGGAAGAAGTGTAGGAAACAACAGAGATAACTTTTCTTTAGGAATTCTGGTTAACGGCACTAATTTCGTGTCTTCGAATTTATTTTCTGCGACCCATTCATCAGAAATTCTGCAGCAAAAATAAATCAGATTAAATCAGTTGTCAGTGTTAGTATCCCAGGAATTTTCTAAAGAGCTAAACACGAAACTTACATAGACTCTGGAAACCAATGAACAAGTACTTGGGTCTCGTGATTAGGAGCAGTCCGTCTTGCAACGACCTAAAATAAAGCAGTAAAAATGAGTAAAACAGTCACACTGATAAAAGTTGAGAGTTATATTCAAGAAATCTTACTTGTCCTCGGAAAGTGCAATCATGTGCATTGACTGTATGAAAATCTACAGAATTCGCTAGCCTGTGTTTGATTACCTCCATGACTCGTTTGTCAAAATAATCCACATATTGTCCTGCAACAAGAAATATAAATTATAACTTTATTCGCATCTCCAATTCAATGTTATTGAATAAAACAACCACGAAACAGATTCAATAACCAAAGGTTAGTTATTTCCCATATTTATCTTCAGCGAATGAGAAGATCTTACACAGTCTATAATTTAAGTTTGGCTTGGTGGATTTGTGGACAAGATGAATTGACCATCCACATGAGAGTTCTTTCATGCTTTATTTTTTAATACTACGGGGATGCGGATTAGCTAAACTATCATCCGTTTCAATTTCATTTAATGATTCAGGTTTAAAAGACCCTTCTTCCTTGTGAAGAGCACGAATAAATACATAAGAATTATTATTTCGATTATAGCTCTGAAAATAAATAAGTTCTGGACTGGTCTACTAAAGCTGTAAAACTGATGTTTTTGTGCAAACCAACCCTTCTCTGTGTATGTGAATATATTACCACATTTTCTTGTTTCTATTTCAATGCAGTTTTATAAAATATCTGGAGTGGATGTTTGTAATGAAATCATGAATTAATAATTCTTGGCTCTTTTGCTCCCTCAGTTTCCTGTGAATTGATAACTTGTTTTTTTTAAATCAGACGTCATTGTTGAAAACAGAATGATACACTTTCCTTTTTAAAATTGACAGTTTACAAAGAGCAATTTTTAGATTTGTGTGTTTGCATTTGAATTTTGAATTTTTGAATTTGATTTATTGTCAGACTACTCAACTGATGAGTCATTACGTTTGACAAGACAGTCGTTTGCATTGTACTTGATAGTTTTGTACTGAACAGAGGACCTTTTATTACTGTTCTGACTAAAAGTAATTTTGTAGATGGACAACTCCAACCTGTTACTATGTATTTATTGACAAGTTTCCCACTACCTACGAGAGCCGGAGAGCCCCTCTTGAATATTTTGTCAAAGTAAAAGTACACTTTCCGTTCTTACATTCGTTCATATCTGCCAACAGTTTTTGTTTGTTGAAGGAAACGGAACAAAGTGGAGATTCCAGTGAAAAAAATACACATATTAGGTTAGGTAAAGTCTAGATTGTTTTATCATACAACTACACCGATGATGATTTCCCTAGAGGAACCATCAACATTTTATTCCGCACAGAAGGAATTGCATTGAATGAATTGAAAGAACTATACGATTGTTACAACAGCATTTGCTGGCAATCGGCAGCACTTTCACAGCTAGAAATAAGCTAACACGGCTTCGAATAACTTTCAAATTTCCAAGAAAATTCTCGTTTCTTTTTGGGGTTGTAGAACATAAAATAACACCTTCCCCAATTTACGGTAATAAAATCAACCTGCACAAGCTATTAGTGTAAATAGGTAGTTTAAATTACCAATATTAAGTCTTTGTTTGCGACAGCGTTGTTTCTTTCTCCGAGAAGCTTTAAGAGGACTCGAGTCTAATTTGCGATTTGTCATGGAGGAGCCTCCGTTGGGGCCTCCAGTAACCCCATTTGTGCTGATATGACTATTGACGTGTCTTTGAAGAGCTCCCTAAGGAAATACAACGAATATTTTTATGATGGTAATTCGCAGGGTATTGTATAGAGGTGTAAAGTTGCATAAAAAACTAACATGAGCACTGAATGACAGTCCACATCCAGGGAAGATGCACTTGAAGGGTTTGTTGCCAGAATGACTGAGAACGTGTCTTTCTAGCCAAGATAAGGACGAAGACTTCTTGTTGTACACTTTGCAACCTTCCCACAGACAAACGTAGCCTTCGCTTTTCATCTGTCCTGTGACGTGCACGGTCTGCAAACAGATACATATATTAAATTAGAAAGATATAAAACATTAATATGCATGTTCTGTATCATGGAATTGCGAGGATTTTATTATATACCTGAATATGTTCAAGAAGATTGAGACCAAGTTGACCACTTGTGCAACAAGACTTCCACAAGCATCCTGCGTCCGCTGTAGGAGTCTCAGGTTGTTTGGCATTATCACCAAGACTGCTAGAGAAAGGTCCAGGAGCACTTAAATTACTAGCACTAAGACTGAAGCAACTCTTCTGTACACTGGTGACGGTGCCAGAAGACGAAGAAGAAGACACTGAGGAATTCACTAAGAGACTGCTGCTGCTCTCGAAGAGTAAGAATTGTCGTCCGATCGGTTCTGATCCTCCACATCCCCCACTCTCAGAGCAACAAGTTAATTTCCTCTTTCGATTGCGGACCTTATCGATCACAAGGCTGCTAGGAGACGATGGTTCTTCTTGCTGCTTCGTTCCGGAAACTGACTTCTTCGTGGAAGAAGTGGGGCTTCCTGAGATGCTGGATTTGTTTAAACTCACTTTCTCTGTCTTGATTGACTCAACCTTGAGAGAAGTACTGGATGATTCCGTGGTGGAAGAAGACTGGAGAAGATTATGAGAAACTTTCTTGGGACTGGCGATTGATGACGAAGGAGAGGGACTATGGACACCTGAAGAAGACGAAGATGTGGATGTCAATCGCGGCTTCTTAGGAGACGTTGGTCTGTCTCGAGGCTCACTTGATGTTGGGAGAACAGCGGTGGACTTAACAACTACAACGTTATTATTATTATTACTATAGCTAAGAGGGGAAACGAGGGACTTGGCAGCGAGGACTTTTATAACTTGTGGGGATGATGGTGGTGACGAAGACGTCGCTGATTTTGATTTGAGGAGATCGGATGGAGATTGAACAACTGCTGATGCTGTAGATGATTGAACTGATGCCTTTTTACTATCTTCACCCTTTGAAGATGCGAGACTGACAATGATGACTTTGTTTTTCTGACCCTCTCCATGAAGGATGAATGACTTGGTACCATTTTTCGTTGTCGAGGACACTCCTTTTATATTAGTCACTTTTACGTATGGTTGTTTCATGTTAGTTAGCTTGAGATCTGTGCTCGCATTATTACTTGTTACGCTATTAGAAGACGGCAAATTCGTATGGTTTTTGTTCAGTGTTGTACTATTATTGTTGTTGATAGTTGTTGTTGTGGTCATCAATTTTTGTGGAGATGCGTTAGAAGAACTGCTAGCGATGGTCTTGGAAGCTGGAGAAGTTGATAAACTTTCCCCAGCTTTTGTCTTTTGCTGTTGTTGCTGGAAGTTAAGAGCCACAGCAAAGATGTTCTTTATTGTACCTTTGCTTTTACCCGTAGGACCTGTGGAAAGATTTTTACCACTTGTGCTAACTGTTTTCGGGGTTGAGGAAGGAGTCGCTGTAGATTGAATACTTCCTGTTGTTGTAATAATTGAACTATTCAGTTTGCTGAGAGTGGCACAATTAAGTTTTTGAGACCCAGAAGGTCGGATGGCATCACAGTTAGATTTGACCCCGGAATTCTTAGCGGAGCTATTAGTAGGTAAATTGCTGTTGGTTGAATTTGCAGTAGCAGGTATTTTCACTGAGGATCCAACTACTTGGATACTCTCGGTCTTGCTCAGAGTCTTCGCTGTGGTGCCCTTCAAAGGACTGCTGTTCAGTTTCGAGTTTATGCTGTTCTTGAAGTTAATAGGTTTTCTTGGAGATTGTTGTTGATTGCTGTTAGGTGTGTGCGATTTATTAGGGACTTGAAATGAGATGTAGTTGGTGACAGGAAGGTTGTTGGAAGTGGTGACTGCGGCTGACCCTTTGTTATTCGCAGAGGATGAAAGAACAGCGGAAACTGCAGTCATAATTGGATGACCGAGCAACGTTGCAGGTGGATTTATTTGAGGATGCAGCGTAGGTGGAGGGGGAGTTGTTGAGACGTTGAGAGTTGACGGCGATGAACATGAGGAAGCCAATCCAACTCCTCCACTTCCTGTGGAACTTGTGATGGAACTGGAACTCCCATCCGATGAAAGATCGTAAGAACAAGGAGAGTACGGAGACACGCTGGATTCAGCGGATGAATCAGATGCTGATGGACTTAGAGTTGCAACTCCGCTGTAAATCATAAGAATATGGGGACAATTAAAATACTGAAAAGAGTTTAAAACCATCCATTTCCTTAAGAGTTGTTCAGTGATTTCCAATCTGAAGCATAGTGACAGACATAATAGAAAGTGTTTGAGATCAATTTGAGTTGAATCTCAGAAAGCGTAAGAGTTCAGGTGTACTACTAACACTACGACAAAACCAAATGAAAGTTATGCGAGGCAACCTAATAAGCGTTCTTTATGAGCTGTATTGTTATACACCCAATGAATAAGTTAGGTTTAGGGATGATTTTTGCCCATGAAAGACAGATGAAATATGAATTGGATTTGGAGGAAGAATTTCAAAAGCTCAAGCTGAACTTTCATTCATATAATTGGTAATAGTGATGATGATTCAAATGACTTGAATTAAAATTCAAAGCACGGTTCGAGAAGTCCCAAGAGGGATGAAAATAATGGAGAAATGTGTGAGTGAGTGTGTGATGGTCTATTGTTTCATTCTATCTGATTTAAATAATTCTAAAAAGGTCTAGTAGTGCTCCTGTAACCCTTCGGTTCCAGAAGTTGATGACGAGCCTGGAGAAGTTTCGGCGATTGACTCACTGACAAAGTCTTGACAAAGTCTTTATCTGTACGGTACGCATGAAGCAGCGATAAGGATGCATTGGGTGGCCTAACATGACCTTCTGATAAGGAGACTATCACCATTAAACAGGTTTCGAGGATCGTCAGTCCAAATACATGTATAAATAACTGGAGAATTGTGAGCTAAACGAAAGTAAGCCCTGCCTGCTATGAGATGAATTACTTTTCTATCGTGTATGTGACAGGAAATGTAAGAATATCGCTACGAAGGCTGCAGGAGCCTGAAGATTAGAAACTTAATATTTGGTACAAATGACAGATTGACAGGAGAGGAATAAGTTGCTTTTATAATAATATGATTATCATTCTAGTAATCGCAGACTTGTAGAAATGTGTTCGCAATTCTTTTGTTAAATGAACAGATGCTGCTTTAATTCGCAGACATGAACGGTGTTTCGCATGACATTTCTTGGTAGTAGTTATCATCTTTATTTTCCATTTTCCACACACTCCCTCTTCTTCTTCATCATATGCCCAGATGACATCTTAACTTCTTAAAACCGTTGTTGCATATTGAAAACATGAACTGGATTACCAGTAGAGAATAAATAAGCAATTAAAGTAATTAATTATTTAAAACTAATCAGGTAAAGTGAGTTATTATACAAGCTGGTCTGGTGGTGGAGGCTTAACTAGTGCTTAAGTCTTTTGCCATATATACTTCTACATTTTTCAACTGGAGTGCGGCCCTTTTCGGGTTGGTTCTAATGGCTACACTACATTAGTCTGTGTAATAGACTCTTGATAGAGTAGAAAGTGTAGAAAGTAGAAATCGCGATCGAGTTGCCTGAATGATTTTAACCTTGCGTAGTACATAAGTGAATAAAGTTGAAGGTTGGTCGGATGGTTGGATGACAGGACAAGGTTGTTTCCGTATGAAAAACCGATTCGGAGCACGTCAGGACAGAGTAGAAGATTGCATGTCTCAAGACGCTAACTATTAGAGTTCGTATTGCTATGACCAAAGCACAAACAGCGACAAACAAACCCGGGATTTCTCCTAGTGAATCCAATTTCACCCACAAACTGTGGCTGAAGTGAAACCTTGGGAGAGTTGTGCAGGCTTTGAAAGATTGGACTAGACAAAGTCTCGGCATATTTCGGGGATTTGTTCATGAGACTTGTCTCCTGCTCCTTTATAATTACCATATACAGACTCATCAACTTTTCAAATAAGAAAGTCCAGTCAAAAATTACGCAGCATATATTTCATAGAGTCTGCTTGTATCCTCATCTCTGTTGTCCTTTAATTTGCTCATTTGAGGTCTCAATTCAAACAATTTTGGTAGGGGAAAGTGTGATAGAGAATATTTCCATGAAGTGATAAAAAGAGGAATGGGATGACAATAACATTATAACGACCGAGTAGTTCTGCTCTATCATTGCAATATGAGACATTTGTTAGAATTCGGCAGAGACAGAACTACTATACACACACACAATCCCTAAGAAGCCCTACTGACACTCATTTAAGGGGAACAAAGTTTGTAACTCAGCAGGGTCCGTAGATGGAAGAGTAGAACTTTCATGAAACTCATTTTCGAATCTCAAATAGCCAATAAATATGAAATAGACTGGCAAACTTTAGAGGAGGAGAAAGAGATTATTAAAGAAGTTACTATATACACACGGAGGGGAGAAGTGTATACTTTCACATGGAACTACCACCACGACCACCTCCACCACCACCAAAGCTCCTGAACTCACTGAGAAAGGACGAGTTGGGGAAGAGTCACACCCACTTTCCACCATCACTTCCTCCTTCTTTCTATTTGAATAAGAGATTTGCACACAGGTTACGTACGTGACTAGACAGTATAGGGGCGATGATGATACACCACATATATATATACAGCAAAACTGCTTTTGTATTAACTCTGCTACAGTAACAACAACTACTACTAATACACTTGACTACTACTGAAACTGCACCCTTCTTCCTTTCTTCCTTCCTGTGTACAATGTCAAGATCAGAATCAACCTTATCGCAACTCACCGGATGAATCAAGTACCCCAGAGGAGATCTTATCTCCCACATGAAATCATTTTTATGTGTTGTCTCTTATTTTTGAATATAATTAATTCTATTATTATTACAATAGTTCTCATTCACCTGTTCATATTAATTACATGCGAGCTTCAACAGCATTATTATTACTTTTACCTTTTAACACTGCATGAATAACGAACAGGCAAAATCTGTATCGAATTTGGATTAAGAATCATGTGCACCAAAGTATACAGGGATATTTATTGTCTATCTGCTTAACATTTATGAGTTTGCGAGCATCAGCGAGAGTTCGATAATAATGAACGGCCTCAGGAGTTTATTTATTTACGAGGAGTTCTGCCATGGATGAATCTGATAGATGAATTTATGTTTTTGAACTGTAGTATGCTGAAATGGATGAGATTAGAGATCGCATATGGAGAAAAAGACCACCATTCCTCTTGCAATGTCGATCATCTGTGAGTGTGTATATTATAGGCTTCTTAATTGGCAGACGATTTTGGTTGTTAGACCAACCGACTCAGAAGGGAGACGAAAGAAGGGATCTTTTCGAATGGACTTTCAATCCGAATTCGGATTTGTTCCGGATGGAGAATGCGGATGAGTTTATCTGGACCCTGATGGGGTCCACGATTCCTCATATATGTATGATCAGATCGAGGATTACTCGCTCTTCCAAGTACGAATGTCCATGTCTCGTAGCTTACAGAGAAGTGAACGTGTCAGTCTGAATCTGTATATAAATTGTTATTGTGAGGCACCCTGCTAGAATTTCCATTACTATGCCTTATGCCTGCCTATCACACACTAGTTTATTCCTTCATGCCCTTCATTAATCCTTACAGCATCATATAGAGAGTCTATCTTCAATGAAATAGAAAAACAATGAGGCATAACACTTCCAGGGATGTCTGCATGCTCTGTCGAATTGTATGAGACATCAAAAGTGGGGTTCGAGAAGTAGGTAATCTGTCTGCTGTGTGTTATGAAGTTACTGAGAGAATGTCATAGGTCATCATACAGAATCTTTGTTCAAACAGATTCAGGCAAGAAGAGTGTGTCGCATGTAGAATAGAATGTCTGAATTTCATGATGTGAATGAAACCCACCTGCTTTCTATCTGTCATTTGGTTTCATTCCAGAAGATTGTATGCGTCGTCAACAGGAGTTTTACTTGTACTAGTAGCAGAGCTCCCTCAAGACAACCATCTGCTCTAAACTGGTGCATATGACTTTAAAACATGAATTTACCTCGGAGGAGGAACTTCTGCTCCTCCATTCTTCAGGGCATTTTTAAATGAACCGTATTGTACTACGAAGATCCATGTAATCCACATAGACTAAAGACCTACTTTCCTGTGCTTGAATTCTTTGAGAAAGATGAAAGATCTGACATATCAACCCTTCGTGCTTCTCCACTCTTTCATTAGCGCATTGAAAAGTGATTTTTGAACTTTCTTTACAATTCACAATTGTTAATTATTAATCTACGAAAAGTCGGTTATTTTAATCAGGTACGAATGAACAAATGCGACAATCGACTATAACGTATAGGGATCTATACGCTTTCAGTGTCTTGAATTTCCTCACTAGTTTCTAAAGAAATAAATGCGGAGCCCTACCTGAAAGGGTCCTAAGATCAGAGCTTTTAGTCATTGTTGTTCTGAGCAGTAAAGGTATAAACTTTTTGAACTGTTGAATTCCTCAAAGGGACTGTGAGAGACCATTCTTGACAGTCTAACCCAATTAAACGCAGCAGTTGTGCTGACATACATGACACAAAGGTGGAGGCTATTTTCATGGCAGTCTCAATATGATCTGTGAGCACCGCTTCTTCCTTTGGAACTTGTATATTCTATTATTACAAATGGGATTTATTGTAAAGAGAACTCTTTCTCTTAGAGAAAAAAACCTACTCAAATTACACTTGTACTTGCTTCTAATTACAAAGCTGCACATACCCATGAATGTGTGACAAGACACACACAATAGCTAGAAAAAACCGAGAATACCTATTTTGAACATCTGATTTACCTGAAATTCCATTGACAAAAATGTAAAATGAAGTTCACAGGAAATATTTAAGTGACTAAAGCTGCATCAACTAAATATTTGTCTGTTTTATCTCCTTGCCTTTCTGAAGCTTCAGAAGACTGACTAAAAATAAAGTAAATATGAGTTTCTATCTTTGCTGCTATATTGTTTACATGTTACGGAAATTAAGAATAAACTAAAACCACAGTATGAAAGATCGAGCCCGACTGTTAGTTTGCTTCATTCTATTTAACAGCCTCAATTGTCTGGTCAGTGTTAAACGGCCGTCCTCATGAAATAAGTGATAGTGGTGGTGGTGCTGTAAGTACAGATATATACTCAAAGTTGTAGGATTCGTTAATAAATAGGACATCAAGGAGCTTTGGGCTGGAAAAAGAGTCAAGGGCTCGGTTGTAAAATTACGGACTTTTTATGATTTTTAACGACTTCAACTTCCTTTGAGATGCAAGTGTCTGGCTTTCTTTTGTGTTAAGCTTTTTTATTAGACACTCGCAACATTCTCTCAAGAATCCTTGTTCATGATCATTGACTTTTACTAACGTAGTTCTACGGAAGCAATCCGCAGGGCAGAATGATGCTGTCAAGTTCAGAAGCAGCAAAAAAAGATGTGCTCAGTAGAATGGAGGCCATAAAGCAATCATAAACACATTTTTGAGTGAAATTGAATTATTTCTACATGGCAAAGTGATGCAATAAGTCAAAGGATATCTAAATACAACTATATTGTGCCCGTCGTCCGTTTATAATTAGATTACGAATATATGATTCGTTCTTATTAGTCAGCGTAGACTTTACTTTGACGTAGACATTGTGTATATGTAGCATGTTAACTACTACAATTGTCACATCCTCGGAAACTTTAGATACAAGTTTGGTAGATTTCATCTCACGCTGGCAGTTGTGGTGACAGGGTAACTTTCTTGTCTAAATTGAGGAGACTTTCATTTCCCTTGCTGCGCTAGTTGCGCACAATCTCAACAACTTTAGTGCTGGTGAAACGGATAGAAGAACCTTTTTGAAACGCCCCTTATACAGTATCAGCAGGAGAGAAGGTTTAGTAGTAGGTTTTGTGTTGCATAGTCCGTATTATTTCATTGAGGCACTCTGAGGGATGAACACGAAGCTCGGTGGAAGAAGGAGCATCCACAAATATTTCTACGAGCTCATTAAACTTACTATTCACTTCAACCCTTTTCTTTGGTTAAAATGATTACAGAGAAACATGAAAGTCCCTGTTACAAACAATCCATACAGTTCATATGCAACCTTAACATAACAGCCCATGCAGCCATCATTTATTGTTGACATTTTACATTATCAATTCACCCTGAGGAATTATCTAGAGAAGCCAGAGAGTGTATTTTAAAGAGATATATTGCAAATGCGATGATACAAATTTGCTATCAGAGAGGGTCAACGCAGCCTGGAAATGAGGTATTTTTGTGGATACCAAAATATTTGCATAGTGTGTTGCAGACACAAAAACCCTTGAGGAATATTTCGATAGCATGTAGTTTTTTGTGGAAGGAAAGTGTGGAGACGGTTTAGAGGTTTTAGAAGAAGAGGAGAGAAACCGGTATTCTCGAAGGAAGAAGGAGAGAGAGCATTTTATCATTACACAAAGATGAATTCTCCGTCTCTCCATCTATTGCATCTCTTACGTTCTTTTTACTTCAGACCTTTATAATATTATGGTTTAGGCTTTTGGTAGGAGCGTCATAAACTTCTCGAGACCGGACGACCGTATGTCTCTCTTTCCTGTAAATTCCTTATCAATATTGCCTATTGATGGCACATTTAACGCATCTGGGTAAATTACTATCATCGGAGAAGTGCCAAAGGCTTCCAACTTTTTAGTGAGATTAAGTAGACTTTGCTCAAACCAAAAATAAAATGATCTTAATGGTTTCGAAACTTCTGTTTCAACTAAAGATTTGATGCGGCTCTGGCTTGTTCTGTGATGGAATATATAGTGAAAGAGTTGACGTAACTCAAAATGTTTAGATGCAAAGGGTTAAATTATTCGCACTTTTTGAAAAAAGATTATCCAATTTTGTATATATAAAGTCAGTTTGAGTTTGTAATAGTAAAATAGTTGTGTATTATAGTATATACCATAAGGTAGAAAGGAGATTTAATCGTAGGTTGAATATAAAGTTTCATTAAAACTTGATGAGACATCCGAGGAAAAGAAGTAAATTGCCGTGTAGTATGATCGTTTCGTTTGCAAACTACTTTTTCTTGTCCATCTCATCGTGAGGTATTTTGTAGTTTGCAAAATGTTTGGCCATGTAGTATCATGGGATAGCATGTTGTTAGTAAATGAATGAAAAGCCAAATGTGTGTGTGTGTGTGTTGTGCTGGAAGAGTTCTTTGTAACCTAAGGAATACAGGTATGATATAATAAGTCTAGAACCAGTTTTGCAAAAGTTCAAAAGTAACTTAGCACACACTGTGTGTGAGTAGTTGTTAAGAGTGTTCTACGTTAGAAATAAAACTATGGATAATTTACGACTGCATAAAAATGTGAATGAATTGAAGATTTATATTTGAATCTGTCTTGAAGGAAGAATTGCAGGAGGTAGAAGGATAGTGTGTGGTGACTATTAAAGTATTAAGACAAGATACACTTGCTGCTCTTTCAGATTCTAAAAGTACAATGAATGTTAAATGTGTGTGTGTGTGTGTATGATTGTTGCAATGAAATTGTTCTGTGCATGGGTACATTTTTTCCTCCAAGACATATTTATGCTTGGTGCGTTTATGCTCTTTTTTAAATGTTGGTTGAGCCGTGTAAATGTGTGTGGATGGTGATAATATGTTGCTGCTGGATGTAAAAAAAAAGACCTCTTCGGTTATTGCTCTTTCCATACGCACTATTTAGTAATCTTTCTCATTTCTCTACTTATCGGCTTTGACAACAAGATAAGGTGTATATTTTTTTATTAAGCGATCCTTATTCCTTTCTGCTTGTTATAGATTACCGATTGGTTTATAAAGGAAAGGTAAAGAGTAAAGAGTGAAGACTTTGAAAGGGTTGTTTGAGAGCAGAAGGAGGCGAGAGGAGAAATTTTGAAGGTAATTTTGTCTTGTTCGTAAGCATATATTATAAGGACTTGCATATTGCAGGGAAAGAAAGGCTGGATGGTGTACGTGTTGTGTATGTGAGTGCAGGTAAACCTATAGCTTTTTTAGATATAAAGACAGGAATATAGTTAATCTAGTGAAGAAGGAGAGTATAAGAATAAGTAGTAGTAGTAGTAGTGTTGCGGCTGGTTGTTGAGGTTTGGAAGCCTCATCGTCCATCGTAAGACTAGTGTGGGGAAATCTTATGGCTAGGTCGATTTATGTGTAGAGATAATGTTCTAGAGGATGGAAATATACTTGGAAAAAAAGACCCATCTGATGTCTGATGGGCTAGAGAGCTGTTAAGAAAGACAAGTAGCCCATTTTTATTTCCACGTGTGCGAAGCTTCAGGTTACATTATAAAAGTTTTGAAATTAATCTCGCAATGATTGCGTAAGTTTTGAAATTTTGAGTTGAATAATTTGACTGGAAAGTATGTTTGAAGTTCTTTAGAGGATTTAAAGAAATACACGAGAAACATAAAATGCCAAATGAGAGTAAACGAAAGTCTAACGGGGCAGGAGGGAAATGTGAAGGTGTAACTTTAGCGAGGAAACAGTTGCCAAAATATTGTTAAGAGTCTTTTATAGCATGTGAATTGAATGAGTGAGGTTGTGCAAACCGAAAGTTAAGCTATTAAAGCCACCACTGTCAGTCTCGATTTCAATTCAGACACCACACATAAACAGTATATCATTGGTGTCTGTCTACGAGTTCTCTGTGGATCTGAGTTGTTGAGAACACGCTCAATAACACTTTCTTTGCCATTTCTTTCAACTGATTCAATCTTGTTTGTAACAGACTCACTATTCGAAATGTATACATGTAGACAAGGTCGATTTGCGTGTAGGTTTGATACTTGAATGTGCAGAGCTTTTTTTGAGTTTAAAGGTTTAAGCTTAAGATTTGCTTAAGTCTTTTAGTATGTTTATATTGGCTTGAAGGACATAAATATAGTAAAATATAGGGATACGTGGAATAGTTTGAATTCTACACGAAGAGCTGTGAAGGATGAGTTATTTCTTATTATGAACTAGACAACCTCATAGGCTACTTCAAATTCCAGAAATAAAGTTTAAGATGAGAAGAGGAAACTTGAAGGCTGCTGAATTTGTTGTTTGGTAAGTGACTTTTGGTATAAAATTGCCTCTAGGGTTTGAAATGCGGTGCGTCTAGTGACACGACCTGTGAAAAGATAATCAAGGAAAGGTCTTCTGGAAGACGTTTGAGTGAGTCTTAATTACTCCTAAATCACTTGTGTACGTCTCACTTGACACTTCTGGGTTAAATAAACCTATATAGCTTAATGTTTCCCTTTATGAATGGGATGTAATCAGTATGTCCCACCATATTTGAGACTTCAAATGGTTGTATAGGCTGCTTTGTGTTTCTACATCGTTTTTGTTGACTAGCTGTGCATGAATAGATGCGGATTCTGTATTATTGCTGTGAAGTTTACTACACGCACTCGGTACTTAAATATTTTCGAATTTCTGGAAGAATGTAGTCACTGCAAAAGCCTCCAAATGGTGCCATTTGCTGTGATAGTTTAATGCTCCAAACGTGGAGAAACTTGACTGGAGAAACACATCTCAATAGCGACAGGCGACAGCAGAGCTTCGAGCGATTCAAAATGGATTTTAACTTCACAAACTATACGTACGGAGAAACTGCTGCTTCCTCTCTGTATTTGATCCCATGATTTCCTTAAATGCGTGCATGGGTGCACTTTACATTTTAGAATAGAATTGCTCAAATTCTTGAGCTTACTGACTATACACACTGCTACTCTGAAAAGTCTCTGGAGCTGTTTTTTATTAGTGCATTTGTCTGCATTTACTGAATATGAGGTCGCTGTTTGTAAGTGTCGAACAATAAGTTGGTAACTAGAAAGATGCGTGAGGAAAAGTATCAAAATTCACAATGAGCAGTGGGGAGAAATATTATAACAACTAAATTACAGAATTACCAGTGAATCTGTTTCTCCCTACGCACACACACACACACATTCAACGATTCAACATTTCCTTTACAGACCATTCATAAGTGTGCAATTAACTTTTTTCCTCCTCCGTGTGTATAGTTTGTCATCCTTTTTGTACGAATGTCATTAACATAGCTAGAAGAGAAGTTCAGAGTTAAAAGCGTATTTATGTTACTCACTAGTTCTCATATGCTACAGACGCACCAACTGCATCTTTAGTATTGTGTAATGTGATACAAAAGGATATTCCATAATACTTAATGATTCTTTTGCAGCAGCTTGAATTACATTTTACATTAAGCCTCGTTATTATGAGTTTCTAGTACTTCCAACTTGCAATATGCACCTTGCTGTATGTACAATATACATTGCCACTAACGAAAATTGATATATGAGGAGATGCTCACGTATATATTTTTGCCTATTACATATCTATTACAGTGGTTATCAATTTTTGACGTCCGTAATTAATTCTAATCTATTTACTATTCTATGGTAGTGATTCTAGTTGTAAGGTGACCTTTAGCAAAAGAAAGAATCGAAGGTAAATTGTAAGCGTGTCTTTGTGGTGTACAATGCGGGGAATGTGTAACGGAGACGGAAGAAAAGCCAACATACGAAATATAACTTACTTGAAAATAGGTCCAAAAGTAGGAATCAAATAAAAACTATTTTGAAAAACAAATCCGTAATTTTGATTCATTGACACTATTTTATCACTGAGATGCTCACACTGTACACTACTTAACTTCTTCTATGTTGCTTGAGCTAAAGGCGACAGACTGACTATATATGTACATTTATATTTCTTCAATCTTATTATTAAATAGCTTGGCAGATATCACAAATTCACTTGAGAGAGTGAGTTGGTAAACTCACAGTCTTCACATAACAATAATATGGGAGATGAATGAGCGTATATATAAGTTGTTGCAGTTTGGAGTGTCCAGTGTCAGTGTCAGGAGGAATTTGAGGTCAGAATATTTTGTATGAATATGGAGCTGTGTTGTGTGTATATTGTTGAATTTGGGGCTTCTTGTTAGTAGTTAGTGATGATGATAATAATAATAAGGCTGAGAGGAGCCTAAAACTAAGTGACACTGACACGGATGGCTCAACGAGAACAACTGATTCTGCCTGAATTCTGGAGCAAGAAATAAGAACTCGACGACGATTCTCGGTTTGAATGGGGTTGGACTCTGATGATGATCGTCGATGGGGTGCAACTCTACGGAGAACATGGCACATGGATACCATAATACAGAATTGGAGATTCTCAAAGGGCTGCTATATTTTGTTTTGAAACCTCCTTCCTCTCTATCCTTACCATTCTTTGGGAAAACTTTAAACCTCGTCCATTTAAACGAAGGTTTTCGGGACTTGACTGCTCACAGTACTCAAGTTGTATCTTACGGTTTGTCAGTGAGGATGCCTCTTTTAACTCATCACCAGTATCGTCCTCATTAAGGCCATAGGAAATGCAGAGGTTCAGAGAAGGGTCTCTCTTTGCTGCCCTGGATGACTCTCTCTTGCATCCACACATAGGGTTACTATTTAATAGAAGAACTACCTACGAAGTAGCTGAAGGGAAAAGTAGGGATGGATGCCAGAGGGATTGCCTCCCCGTCTCATGGTTAATGGACCAAGGCACGGGTCTCTCGAAACCACTGTCCTTATCATTCCAGTTCAGCAGTGGCGTTCTTCTTCAAAGACTTTGATAAGCCTCTGTATGCGTACTCTACACAAGATTAGGTTTATTGGATGACCGAAAAGACAGATCTTCTGATGAACTACTATTGCATGGATATATATTGCCTTTATATATCCGGTCACACAATATACAATCATTTCAATCATTCCAAGAGTAACCAATTTTAGAGGAACGAAATAAAGGTTTCCTCTGAACTTGAGAGAGAGATTCTTTCTCAAATTCGTCTTCTGAGCTGAGAAGAGTTTTCTAAGTAATTTTATACAAGTTTAAATGATGACGGGATTGGAGGCTTGTCTCATGGTTGCGTGATTACGAATGACATTAAATGAATTCCTTCTGGTTCATCTTGGAACTGCATGCAAATAATGTACGTAGAAGTGTAAGTGCATAGCCTATGGAGCCATTAACTTTCTCATGAAGAAGGACACGAAGACGTGTGGTGGTGGTGGTGGTGGTGGCAAGTGCTAAAGAGTTTGAGGATTGAGGGGGTACGCCACTCGGAGCATGAGATTTGTTCTTGAAGGGGAGATTTCTGAACCTTTTGTTCCACACGGAGACTCCCTACAGCCTCACGTAGAAGTGTATGTGCTTTTACATACATGAGAGTCTCGAGAATAAAAACCCGGACAGCGTTTTTTGTGATCGGGGTGGTAGCATCCATTCATCACTTGGATTTAAAGGGAACCCTATACACCCCGGTGGTGGTCACGTAGTCACTCTGTCCTTTCTTCATCCTTTCAACTAGCTCCATGTTCTTCTAACATGTGCATCTCTCTAAATTGCACGGAATAATAACCTTCCTTCGTCATATATATGAGGATCTGCAGCAGCTCTATACAATATTTCAGCCTCACTATTCCTTAATTGTGTTAACACACTTCCTCAGCTTAAAACTAATGAGATTGGCCCTTCATCCACTTTCATTACAATCCCTTCGCAGTTCACATCCTCCGGACGCCCAGGCTGATACATAGAAATGAGATACAGAAAATGAATCTCTCCTAATCTCAAAGGGAAAAAGTATTTTCTAATGATAATTGAAGCTCAAACGTTCTTTCTTGAAGCCTTTACTGATAATTTATTTTGTATCGAATATAACGTGAAATTGAAACTCAAAAGTTCTATCAAACTACCTTTCAAAACTTGACACAAACTCTATTGTTCTCGAATTAATGGACGAAAATTTTAACTTTGGATCTTTTCAAGTTAAGGTTGATTGGATGGACTGATTGGGTTGGAAATGTGATATATTGTAATCCCTTGATAAATATTGGTTCTGGGGACTACAAAGAGCGTAGGTAGCCTGCTTACTACTAGTTAGTTAGTTGGTGTTTTTCAGTAACACGATATGCAAGTATGGGAAGAAAGGTTCGTACAGATTTGTTTCTTTCTCCGCTTTAGATACGTGAACATGAAGGAGTAAATAAATAGTAATGTGCTCGGTTTGGTCATTTAATACTCTCTGTTGATTTCGTAAGTCGCATTATATAAACTACATGAAAACAAACGAAGAGTGAATGAAAGACAGAAAAGTTTTATGAAAATAATTGGAAGTCTTATGACATTCTGTCACGTTCTTGTTCTTACGAAATGGTACATCTTATTGTATAATGTATGTATACACATTCAAATATTATTATATTGTGTATAGTATTGCATACCCCACCAAAGGTGTCAAAATGTGTTTTTCTATAATGACAAAGAATTGGACGAGCACAACATATGATATGATGATGGAAGAGAAAGGTGTGAGAGAAATATGATTTCTAAGTCTTTAAGTCGGAAAATAAAAGTTGAAATGAGGAGACGAGGCCGACAAGTGAGTGGGAGTTTCCAACAATGGGGTGATAAGTAAGTTGAAAGGAGCTGTTTGTTAAAAAGATTGATCACATCCGCTAATACACGTGTATCGTATCACAATTCTACATCAGCGAAACATAACTACTTAGGAAGTTTATTTCCTGTTGGAGATGTGTTTTAAAATTCATCTGAAAGTTGGTAAAAAGCGTGTTGAGAAGTATTATTAGTGTGCTTTGCTGCTAAAACCGTTGCGGTGCTGACTGACTGACTGACTGGCATGTTTCTTGTCTTCGTAAATCTTATAATAAAGCAGCAGCGTCCTAAATACTTTATATATGCTTTGTGGTGTGGCAAAGGGTTCGCATGCAACTGGATTTCGTCTGAAGTCTCCAGGTTTTCTAAACTCTTTTGAACGTATGTTTTTTCTATGGTCGTTGTTGTATGCATGTATATTCTATGTATGTACTATCAGTATAGTAGTGTTGTTGTTGTAATTCTAACTTTTTTATTATCCTTTTCACAACTTGACACGCTATTAAAAGAAGTCAACGGTACAGTGTAGTAAATGAGGATGAGAGAGATTGTAAGCTGGATTGAAATATTTAGTGGCATTTCCTCTGTTATGCGTGAGTATTATTATAGAAATTCAGGGAATAGGGGGTTTCTTGTAGGGAAAAGAAGAGAAAATTAAGGTTGTCTGTCAGAGGCCAGAGGACACGAAAGTGTAGCAGTAGTGTGTAATATGTAAAGACTGAACTAGTAGAGCATAGTAGTAGTTGATGTGTCAGGTTGCTCTGATCTGGGATCGCGAGTAGCTTATAGAATTAGTAATTAAGTGAATGCATGCAATCAAAAGTTGGAAGTAATTCGGGGAAATAGGAAGAGACGGTAAAAAATCTGCTTATGCTTCTTCTTATGGCAGTATGGAGTCTGTGTGTGTATTATTGTCTTCATAAGATGCGAACTATACCGGTGAGACTACATATGAGAATGGTACACACTATCATATCATGATACTTACTAACTGGGAGCTAGTATTCAGGCGAATGGACTGGTTGGTTGTGGGGTGAGTAATGGAAGACAATTAGTGTAATTGATGGGTAAGGTTGTGTAGTGATCGTGCATGATACAGAGGGGAACAAATTGACGACGGTGGTTGTTGGTTTGGTTGGGTTCTTTACGGAGAAAGTATCCAGGGTGATGGTAATTACAAGTCAATAATAATGTCACCAAGATGCCCATCTGTTAAATCACCTGTCTCCTGTCCACCCACAACATTACTTCTTCGAAATGAATGCGAAACTGGTCCATTAGCATGGAGCTGAGTTTGTGAGGGGAAGCTCAAGCGAAGAAAACAAGAATACACTTAAGAAATGTGAAACTCTTGGAAGTCTCGGACTTAACTGACAGTTTTCACAGTGTTGTGATGTAAGCTGGCAGAAGAAAGGGAAGTTTTGTAGCAGTTTTTAGGCATTGGAAATCACTCTAACTCTTTGAAGGAAGTGAATAGCACTTGGACTTACCTGTAAGAAATAGAACAAGAAACATATTAATTCAATACTTGCTTAATTATTTCTCATCCTATTTATGCTTCATAGAATCATTATATCAAAAGACACTGCGTTTGACTACAAAAAGTAATTAATAAGCGCTGATAAATTAATGTGCCTGAAAATCTGGGTGTTAATTACTGTATTCGATACAAGGCTAGAAACATCACAAGAGGAACGACTCACAATTGTCAGAAATATTGCCTTGAGTAAAGGAAAGTTGTATTCTAGGAAATACTAGTTACTTTATCATTGTTATCCGGGGACGAGATTTGAGCGAAGATGAGTAAATTATGATTACGAGGAAGTATACAGAGTGGAAACAGCGAAGCAGCTTATACGTACAAGCAGCTAATCCCTAATTAAGACGGGTTACGATTTTGTGAAAGGTATACGGCGTGTGTGTGTTAGATGACTGTTGGTGGAACTTTCTCTTGGTGTATAGTAGTTTCTTTGAATTTATGAGAGTGTTCACTTCGAATGTCTCCCTGCGTTGTTGTGTCTCCCCTTTCTGCTTTTTACTACTTCACACTGACAGTGTTAAAAGTACTAAAAACCACTTTAGTCACATCACAAGAGGGACAGAAAGGGAAAATTGAGACTACGCGGATGCGTTCAACACTTATTCCGAGGAAATGTTTTTCTGTGCGGAATGAGGGAATATAAAACTCTTTTCGACTAGAAATTAACGTGACATTTTTACTTATTGAATCAGAACCATAATTTTCTTCAAATGTCAACTTTAACCTAATCTTTTTTCATCTCGAGTTGACAAATTCTTTCTTATATGAGGGCTGACATTATTCTATTTGATATTGGAGTATTTTAAAGATGTAGATTCGCTCAGAAAGAGCATAAGATTAAGCTGGATAGGTTGTCCTTCTAAAATGAAAGGATTAATATTGGGATAGGGGACCGCAGTGAAATAAGGAGCATGAAGAAGGAGATGCGAAGTATTGCGAAGAAGTGATTCGAGAGAAAGCAACAGGAGGTGGTGGTTCACGTAAAAACGCACTTTTTATCCGACTTGTGTAGTTTAAACAGGGTTTGAGGTTGAGAAGTGCACTTTCTCCCTTTCACCAAAATTTCCCAATAGAATTCAATCTCAAGTTAACTGTTGAAACGGATGTCCAAACAGAATAAAAGATAGATTGATTTGTGAGAGATGTGTCCATCAAATAGAGAGAGTGCATCGAGTACACTGCTGCTGTCAAGGCTAATAATGAAACTTATTTTTCGTGGATTGGATTCATGGGGGGACATAAATATATATTATAGTCTGTGTGATTGTCACTCTTAGATGAAACTGAGAATGGACAGATTAAAGGTTTTTGTGTGGTATTTCTTTCATATTTGTCTACTCTATTTTATCTAGAAATTGCACGTGAGTACTGTGATTGGATTTTGGAGAATTATAGGTCTGGTCTCTATATTACAAAAGCAAAGACAACGGTACACTCTGATCATTACAGCTGCCTACACTACTCTGTGAGTTGAACAAGAAGCATAATCCGTCTTCTTCTTCCTGAGCTTAGTACACCTAATGCATTTACTACTTGAACATGGTAGTTTACTTTCTTCAACTCCGCCTTAGTTGTGTTTTATTGGGAAAGGAAGTTGTTTAAACAGGAGAGAGAGAGAGAGAAAGGAACTGGAAGAGGAAGGAAAGGAAAATTTGAAGAACCGTCTTCTTCACTAACGCAATTGAGTTGTGTGGGAGGAAATATGATGGTGGGCAGAAGAGTTCAGATTTTCATAATATGAAATGTAATCTCCTCGTCTCAAGTGTCTTTAAAGAGGCGTCTTAAAGTGCAATTACTATGCGTGTGAGTGGTTTGGGTTGGTAGTACTGTATATCTGTCAGTGTTGTATACGATCTGCATTTGTGCTTGAGATTTTTAAATTTTGTAAGAGATGCAGATTGCACACACACACACACACACATCTGAGATCCCACGGAATGAGAAAGTTAAGAAGAGTTAAGAAAGTTCAGATTGTGTATATCGCTATCGAGAAATCATCTCACTATGGATTTAGGTAGGGTGGAAAAATTATTGATTTTAGAAGTTGTTTGGCTTGGCACGTTCCTTCCTTGTTCCTCCGCCTTCATTGCGTAATTCACCGTTGTAGGGAACAACGCATCTTTCGACTGCTGCACGCACCAACACCACATCGTTTGTATGAACATTTGAGTACACATAAAAAGCACATCCTTGCAAACAGTTACAAAAGTGCAGTGTGTTCGTACATATATATCTGCTCGCGACGAGTTGCATGTTCTTGTGTGCTATGCTGATTGCTGTCAGCCATGCACAGGTCTCAGCATTATTTGCTGTTTTAATACTTTTAATTCAGCTGTTCTTCAGGCCTTATTCCTTTCCTCTCTTTGCTCACAGATTAAACTTTTAATTGACGCAATAACTCTGAATGAATTCTGAAGTAAAATTAAATTCTAAAAGTAAACATAGCTGAATTGTTATTTAACTTTGTGCTTCTTTCTTTTTCGAGTAAATCGATGGATCAATAAAGATACGGCGTGCGTTAACTTGTTCTTTAAACATGCAGACTAGAATCTACTACATATGCAGTAGCCTCTCTGTCTGACTGCAATGAATATTTTAGTATGCTACACAAGCTCAAGCTGAGAGTAGTCCTAGAGCTACCCTGAAGCTTCAGTAGAGACTACATAACTTTTATGAAAAGACACAGCTCAGGTTTAAGAATGGATATGTCAGCACTGTCAGCAGGTTAAGGATTAAGAATACATAAAACGTGTTGCGAACAAAAATGATTCAGAACAAAAGTCAGTCTTATCCTGGGAAAGTATTTACTAACTTCGGAAGAAGTCATGAAATGAAGAAAGTTTGAATGCAATAGTTCAATGCATATATTTTTCAAATTATTGTCCTTTTGTTTTCCAGTCTGACAGAAACACAGATACAGAAATAGAGAACTTATTTACAGTATTGAAGGACGTGTAAACTGCGAATACGATAAATGATTCATTATCCTTCTAAATTATATGAAGCTGTGTGTTATATAGTGTGGGAGAACTCGTTGCATTATACCTATACCTGTGTCAGCTTATGTGGGGTAATTTCCTTAGGAAAATTGAGTTTTTGTTGTGTGTGTTGTAGAAAGGAGATGCATGGTCTTTCATATCTACGCAGGGTTGTGGTGGTTTTTCATTGTTGATTGAGAAGGACGATGAACTTAAAACTTAATGCAACGCTTTTTTGTGTTAAGTCAGCCGAAGAAGCATTTTGATTTTAGTTGTTGACCACCTAACCTTCTTCGATGATCGGCGTCACTTTTTTATGCACATGAATCATCTTCTTGTTATTACATTCTCACTAATCTCTTGATCATGATCGCCTCATGACAGTATCAGCTAATATTAGTAATTTTGTCGACGGTGAAAAAGAATTGGATTCTAGGAAATTCTGTTGAGACTGACTCACTTAATGTCGCCGTAATGTTGTAGAAGTAATGTATTGGTGGGAAAAAGTCCGATATTGTCAAACATTTGGTAGGTTTTAATTGTTCTTTAATACCTGTACAGTATACATACGACTCAAGAGCGTAGCTTTGTCTATTTAGGTGGATGTTGGGTACATATAGCTATTATTGTGTCAGGTATAATCTGGTAGATCATCTTGAGATTCAAATGTAGCCAAAATAATACGAAGACATCAGGTAGGGAAAAGATATGGTAATAATATTACACAACACGGATGTATGGTAAAGGATGAGGCTTAAGCTGTAGGTTCAGGTAGATAAGGGAATATGAGAAGGAGGTAATTCACACCTCGTTATAGCCTGACAGAGGAAGTTACAGTCTACTTTGTACTTTATAGCTCGTAAAGTTTAAACAGTTAAAAAAGCAATTAGCAATTAGTTAAACACTGATTAGAGGTTGAAATGGGATAAAGAGTGGTTGCGAAAAGTCGAAAAGAGATTACACATTTACAATGAATTTTATCTCGCATAGATTTAGTGATTAGAACAGGAGAGGTATGTTAATTTTGCTCAAACATGATCAAAAATACCAAAATTAATATAAAAAAGACTAACTAATGTGTTCGCTTTAGTTTCTTCTCCATAAAACATACTACAATCGAGTTGAAGGATCATCATGAATTTTTTGACACGTCTGGAAAACCTATTACAGCAGTCTACCTCAAATAATGTGGGAAGAATCAAAACCATTATGCACATACCTAATTACATATTTTTATGCAAATGAAATTGAGGATGATTTTTGACTCTCGGGTTTGCGGCTTTCTTTTAACAAGCGAATTAAGTGGATACGAATTAAGAAAGGATCAATTACCATGATGCATGTGAATAAGAGATAAAACCTATATTTAAAGAGAGGTTATCCAGAGTTGTAATTTAAAGCTATATAGGTAGGTTGGTTGATTAGAATCTTCTGGTTGAGGAAGACAATGATTGTAAATACAGTAGCAGCCAGAGTTCAGGAATCAGGAGCCTAATTGAGATTAACCTGTTCTCAGTAAAGTTAGGATTATATGTATTGCAGTCTGGAAAGAAGCTCTAATTATTTTCAGTCTGGTGTCTGGTTTCTAGATGGCTACAAAAGAGTATTACGTACACATATATGAAAAGTGTTTCTCGTGTTCCTGGAAAATTTAGCAAACTGTATGTGTGGTTTGGTCAGGCAGGAGTAGACACCGTTTCCGGCCACCACGACCCACCACCACAGAAAGAGTTACCAAGGACAAAGAAACAATTACTTGACTCAAAGGAAATGGCAGGTGTGTGTGAGTGTAGGATTTTGCATAAAATTCATAGAATTTGTACAGTCAGATACTATAATTGGCTGTATATAGAGATAATATTACTGATTGAGTGAAATATAGTACATGCGAACAAAGGATGGAGTTATATATCGTTGGTCTTTTATGTGTATAGCTTAATAGACCGTAAAAATGTTTAAAATGGTATTCACGCGACAAACAAATCGCTTAAAAGGATGTTCGAGTGATGATGATACACTTGGGGTTTGGCTGTTATCTACTACAATGTTGGGATAACCCTTCTCATGAGGATGGAGAAATCAGCACACATAAATATTTGCTTGTGTATTTAACCTCAAAAGTAAAAGTTCATTCATCAGAATCACTTGTTTCATGTTTCATTATGGCAAAACCTTGGGAAAATCATTTGCGCAAAGTTCTTTACTCTTTGCCATTACTGCATTTTGCGATCAAAATAGCAAAAATTGATTGGTGACGCCATTTTCAAAGTTGTGTGAATTTTAACATAATTTGAGCATAAGAATCTTTACAAACCGCAAAGAATTATGACGGATTTGACACCCCTTTAGCTGGTGAAGGTGCTAAAAATTAAATGACAAAGAATGATATATTGTGTATAAGTATAATATACTTCATTTGCTTAACTAAAAGTAAATAATTCGGAAATTGAAAAAGAACTCTTGCGAGAAGAAATAAATCTAGTAAGCAATTATTGGCTATATAAGAAAAGAAGATATCGATGATTCATACAATAAGATTATATTTTAATAGTAAAACGCATGGATGTGACGATAATATAATGGTAATGATATATGATCAATGTATGATCATTTTAACCTATAGGATCAAATATCACCTCCTTGAGTATGTCATTTCGGCTACGCAGACACAGTGATATTCCATTTCATTCAATGTCACACTGCTATGCTATTAAGAATTGGAGGCTTATTGTACACTTGTTCTTCGGTTTGCAAATATACTTACATTAAGTATTAATGTGCAATTAAGACACTGTGTAAAACTAGCCATATACAATTACATATACTGTTTGTCTCTGTATTCAATATATTGAAAATCTAAATCGTAGCATTATTAAGGAGTGGCAACTATTTTTGGAAACAGGAGACTGTCTACTGGTTAGCTTGTATATGAATCTTTTACAGTATGATAAATAAATTAAGTTGACAGTAGGAGCCTGTGACCTACAGGCCGAAGCCTCTGACACGACTTTAGTGGCCTACCTACCATACATGAAGATTATAATTCAAATTGAACTGACACCATACATAAATTTTTCACATATTACCAGTAATGTTTCTTGAATTAGAGTTTGGTAAACGTACGACTAGTCGACGTATCAGTAAATTCACTTACACCTTTTGCAAACAAATGCATTACTGCATTAAGTGTAATATTTACGTATGAGACCTATCTTATCACCTTAATGTGGTCATCAATTATTCGTTTTTAATGTTAATTATATCCGTTTGGAGTCAGCTTATAGTGAGAAAATACAAATGTTCACTTCTTTCATCTAAAAAGCCTGATAATTTAATGCCTGTGTATTGTATGTATGAAGATGCCTTGAAGCCACAAATATAGGAAAACTATTCAAGCACACTCTACTGATTTGGCACATCCAGCATGGACATTAAATTGAACAAATACGCTCTTAAATATGAGTATAATGTTTTATTTACTGATTCGCAATGATGCTTTCCCATAATTAAGTCATTAACATAAATGCCATAATATAAGTACTATAGAGTTGCAAAGTGCACTACACTATGGAATGTGTGAATGTATGATGCACTTATTATTAGAGATCGTTTCCTGTTCGTGGCATTGCTCGATATATGATTGTCAACAGCAATAAAATCCGGTTTTATGAGTTCACGCCTCGTAAAATTAACTCAAGTTTAATTGTAGTTTTAGTATCAACAAAATGGACTGAAGTCTGTGAGAGATGCATAAGTATTTAGTCTCATACGTAGAAAGTGCAACAGGAGGTTTTGTTTTTTTCATTTTTACTCATTAATTTTCCACTGCTTCTTTCACTCTGGCAGGTTGCCTGCTTCTACATGCATATTTCCTCATGCAGCGGTTTCATCTAAATATATGGTCACAATTTAGATTCTAAAAGTAAAGGAATTAAGACTGGTAGTGCTTTTCTATATATATATGGAGCTCTTAGGAATTAAAAAAACCGGCGAGTGAATCTAGTAAGATTAGGTTAGGTGTATCTTTTTCGTATACAATGTTCCGGAGACAGTTCTGTTCGTAATAGTAATTCTACTAGAAATATATCAAAATAAGCCTTTCATTGTTTTTCTGGATTGGAGCTTACGCGTAGTTTTTAGGAGTCTAGTCAGTCGTGAATTTTTAATCTCATTAATATTCTCTTTTCACACATAGGAGCAGAAATGTGGCGAAGAGCCTGAGAGACGTACTTGAGTATTTTATTATGTCTGCTTGAGTGTAGAAAGAATGTTTTTCTGTGTTATTATATGTTAATGCAAGACAGATTATACGTGGTGAGTTATCATATCGACAAATGTTTGGCAGCCTTGTGTATATAAACGACGTCCTCTTGGTGAACCACACAGTTCTCTAACAGTTATGCGTGGACATTGAATAGGATGGGAGATTAACTATTATTCGTACCACTTGATTGATTGTGAATTGAACCAGGGTGCATTTGTGGCCGCATACAAGTTTTCATTTAACTTTATATTTAATAATATATGATCCTGCTGGATGAATTAAGTATACTGTGTGTGTGTGAACTCTCTGTGCGATTGCACAATTCTCTTCTTTCATATTTGTTATCTGGAAGTGGACGTATGTATTTATATTATACACACACAGTCATCATGGAACGATAAGGCATACATGGATGAACTTCTTGTTGAGATATCGAGTCACTGAGTTAGTAGGATGAATATAATTGGATTGCGTCAAAACAGTTATCATTCAAGATGCATATTATTAAATTATGGGGCTTATTCTATATTAATAATCTAAAGAGAATGAACTATATGAATCTTATTCCAGATTAACACAACTTGGGTAAGAGAGCAGATGCTACTGCTTAAATGATCAGAGGGAAATGAGACTGAGATGAATGCAGAAGTCAAAAGAAGAAAGGAATACGAAGAAGAAGAAGAAGAAGAAGAGAGGTTCGTAATTAGAAGGATGAAATGCCGTTCTCTTATTGGAGATGATGATGGTTGGATGTTGGTTGGGAGAAAAAGTATCTTCTGGTCTCTTCTGTAAAGATTGTTATGACGGTGGGAGAACATAAGGGAGAGTGAGAGAGTATAATTCTGGTCATGATGATGAGCATTGTTGTTGCATGGAAGGAAGGAACTATTGGAAGGCAGTGTGTATGTGTGTGTGAGAATGGACGGTTGAAATATTATTATATCTATATATACGTGTATGGATATATATACGTGTGTATAGACTGTTTGCAATAATGGGACTAGATTTAAAGTTTTAAAAACCAGATTGCCAGGACTGCTCCTTTAGTGTTGGGAATAAGGAGAGAATTGAGAGAGACTGAAGAAGAAGAAGAAGTTGCTGGGGGTTTGATGGACCCGAGACGAGCACAGAAAGACTTCTTCTCTCCGTCTTGGAGTAAAAAAGTGGAATGCATTCATTTGCATCTCCGCCGTCCTTCCTGCGTCACTAACAATATAACTCTCACATGCGTGGGCAACTTTCAACACACTTTGGGTTTTTTTAAATTTTTGCTATTTCGAAAATAACAAAAGAAGATTTCTCTCCAAGTAGCACGAAGATAGAGG
>Ga0194135_10000195_pt1 | contig 35379 bp, 22 predicted proteins | sample LitLau_LLRF_2013_FD_134024 | JGI IMG/M metagenome (GOLD analysis project Ga0194135, IMG submission 134024) | Freshwater sediment microbial communities in response to fracking from North America - Little Laurel Run_MetaG_LLRF_2013 (version 2) | ecosystem: Environmental > Aquatic > Freshwater >... | reverse complement strand
CGCATCTTCTCCTTCTTCTGTATATCATAGCCACATACACTTTTTTAGTGAAAGTCTGAACTGCATAGGGCATGGGGATAGTGAAAGATACAATTATCTGTGAATTCCAATTACTTACATATTCAGGGCCGATTGAGCAGATATCTGGCATTTCATAAAAATTGTCTTTTTGTCCCTAATTTCTTTGAAGAACGTGTACCAACCAATAAGGCTAGAAACGGAGACTGTACACACATACATGCATATTGCTGAGAACAGTCGCAGTGTGTTATATTGTAGGGAAATAGTGTCATAACCAGATGAGAGATAGAATGGGCATATGTTTTGTTAGACTACTATGGAAGGAAAGTTGTAAGAGAGAATAAGAGAGTGAGGTTGTCTGTCTCAGATCTCAAAGGATGAAGAGAGAGAGAGAGAGATGCGATCTAAAATTAAACTCGGATTGAGTGAACCAAAAGATTTAGCCGCAACAGAAGGGAAATGTACCAAGTAAACAGCAACTGTTCTAATAAAACTTGAAAGGATGATTCTCCACCAGTACACGGCTATAATTAGGAAGACACAGTTTGGCCATTTATATGAAACGCACCTACACACGCAAGAAGAGTCGGATCAACTTAAGAAGGATATGATGCGATGTCCTCTTAAAGCTCTTTGGAGTTAAACAACCAACACTGCTGCTCCTGCGGATGATGCCAACGATGAGATACACATATATAAACTTTGTTCTATCGTCTAAATCTTCGTCGTCCTATCATAAGTTTGAAAAATAGCTTTAGGAGCAGCTAAAAACATGAGCTCCTTTCATCGCAACCATCCATTAAGTGAATACCGCACTCTGATGTTCTACTCTTCTTACAGAATCCCCGCAACTTGTTTCATTTCCAATTAGAATGAGCAACAAACTCCCAAAACTACTTCATAATAATCTCTATATCACAACAGCCGTGAAGTACAGCCTTATCCCATGCAACCTATGTGTATAGGTTTTAAAATTTACCTAGTTTCTTTTAGAGTTCACTCTGAATACAACTCCACTCCACTTTTTGCAATGATTTACTTCCCATTGCATTCAACCCAAGCAATCTTGTACAGCGAGTCAACTTGCCTGTCAGACAAAATCCCGAATTCTGCTACGCTCAATTAAATTACTCGTTTCACGGTGCATTTTAAACTACTGGAGAAGTTGAAAGTTCTCAATTCAATCCATTAATTCATTTCAAATAGTTTAAAAGAATGTATAAAATAATCTCAATCGGTTTATTCAGAAAACCAGTTTGGGCACAAGGTACATTAAATTCTTGCTTCGTGGTTTCGTAAGATTATTACGTGGAATTTCAGTATGAAATCATAAAACTAGGTTATCGCTTTTTCCTTCAAATATTAAAAGCTTTAGATAGATAGGCACAGCACAGATTGCGGATATGATGGAAGAACGATTCTGATTTTGCATAAGAGACAAACAATCGTGAGGCGACGAGACCCAAAGAGTGACGTTAGAAATTCTTTTTCAATGGAATCCCCTGAAGACAAGTTCGTATTTTTTCTCAAAGTGTCAGAGAAAAGCAGAGAACAGGAAAGGATATGCTGCTGGTGGTGATGATTCCAAGTGGATATGGTGAAGTGCTTAAGATTTTCCTTTAAGGAAAAGTGTGAGAAGGAGTCTTGTCATCCAAATTCCAAAAGATGCGACCGCTTCTTCTTCTTCTTCTTCTTCCTCTTCTTCTTCTTTGGTACGAGTGGAAGAAGGAAAAAGCAGCAGCAGCAACATGGAATACATGTATTTATATATATATGGAGAACCCAATCACAAAACATGGAACCTCTTTCAATTTCTGACTCGACCTACCAGCTTCCTTTTCTCGCGAACATCCACTTCCATCCGTCTCCCTTCCAGTTATGCGACATGATGGACTTAAGTAGGTTTATCCCTTTTACCGTCACCCCTTAGCATTTCTCTTCATCATTTCTTCAATCAAATTTCTGTCCCTTTTACTACCATTTCCTGTCACAATTTACACCACTCAAGCTTCAGAAAACCTCACAGCAGAATTCCACACACACTCACATACATTTTTTCATCCACCACTCCTCTCATGTCAGTTAAATCGTCGAGTAATGCAAAATGTTCCGTAAATATAAATTGACCTAGCAATTCAATTTGTCTTCTTGGTTGTTCTCCACAAAAATAATGTGTTTTCTTTGCTTATTTCTGTTCTTATGGACTGTATAGACTGACTTCTAAAAACAATTTACTTCTTATTCATTATCGTTACCCGAGACTTGAGGAATAAACAAGCACAGGAGTTTACTAGTTTCAATAAGGAAGTTGAAAATCGAATTTTCTGGAAATGGAATTGAATCAAACTGCTGAGGGACATTCTTTCGCTTTTTCCACTGTTGGGCTTATTTAATTTTAAACACGCCATTCGCTCTGCTCGTAAAACATTAAGTGCAAACACGCACGAGATTTTCTTATAGTTTTGTGTAGTTTTAAGTGGCGACATCAAAACCTTATCAGTATATTTAACATGTTACAAATTCCCATATTTGCTATTCAGGGTTTAGTTGCATATGTATACGGTACAGGTAATCAAGTGAATAACTCATGTTTCAGTTGATATCATGATTTCACATCTTACACGCATATATTATAGTCTGCATAAAAAACAAAATTGTCTTTTTGGGATGTTGAGGGATCTTGTTTCCTGATTTTTCTATTCTGAAAGGTTAGACAAACGACAAATATTTCCATCCACGTTTTCCAGGCTATATGGGCAGTTTAAAAGCTATCAAGCGGCATTTTGAAAGCAATGATCCCGTATAGGTTTTTGCAGCATCAAACACGTGAAGTGAAAGTCGACTTAAAAATAGAAATGTATACACTCTAGTAACGCTTTTGAGAGAGAGAGGATAATATAATAATCCTGATTGGACTGCACTTTCCACTTCCGACTTGGAATGGCAAATGCGAGTCCTATACTGATATTATTGATTAGCAATTCTCTTGTGCACTTTAGTCATTATAGGAAGTCATTGTTTACCGGAATGGCCAAACGCTAGTCATGCAACACTTGGCAAATCAAGCTCGACGCGGATAGGTTTCTCCTTACTCAGATTCCAAACGGAGTGTTCATGCAAGTTAATCCATTATCATCAGTCGGTTGATTTTTATCAGATTTATTATCCGCTTGGCCTCCTTCCAAGATCTATACTAGTGCAGTTGTGGTCGCACGCAATTATATTGAGCCTTATACTTATCAAATTGACTAGGAAATGTCGGTAGGGACGAAGATATGGATGACAAGGTGTGAAGCATGTCTATTATTCATTGAATAAAGTCTGAAACTAAATCCGTATATTCTACACACCTTCTTCTTAATACTCTGTGACCTTTCCCACTTTCTCTTTCAGGATATAAGTGATTTTGTAATCATAGCCATGTAATGGTAATTATTATCCCAAACGAGTATCGATTTTGCCTTATTTTACTGAATTTACAAACTCTCACAGAAATTTGCCGGGGACGCCAGCATGCCAGTAAAACGCGAGAGAGAGCAGAGTTCACGATAGGATGGTTAGATGAATCGCGTGAGATGATTGTTGCCGAAGGTTCATTTGATATTCTGTATCGAATAATAAATTGTGATTTCTCGCCGGGAATCCAAACACCTGACCAGACCATGTCTTGTTCATCGGCCTGTACACTTTCTCCATGTAACACTTCTCACCTCAATACTTCGTGTAGAATTGTATGTATTTCCTGATGAATCTGCTACTTCCCCGGTCAAAGGCAAATGTATATAATCGTATGCATGCTTAAGGAAAGTATGTGGTGATCCGGTGACCGTGTCGACTTGCGAGAGGGCAAAAAACATCAAATCTCGATTTACAAATAAGTTTCTCTGCCTTGTATTCTGCTCTGAATAATACACCAACACAGCACAAATGAGCTCCGTGATTGCAACTACGGGATTGGAAATGAGTTGGTCAAGGAAAATTGCGAAAAATGACTGAATAAAAAGTAATCTAAGTCTATAACATGCAGAAATGATTCTAGAGCTTGTTCCACACGGAAATGTTCCGTACACGTTGTGTGTCAATGCATATAGGCTTCCCGTTCATACACATTTTGATTAATGGAACATGTCATTTCGTCGCTGAGGCCAATGCACACAATACTACGGAACAGCTTCTACGTATTTTGGTCCTATATATTTACTCCTAAAGTCGTACTATAGCTATTTCTAGCGATACACGTATATATACCTAATTGTGGATATTCACCATTAAAGGAACATGTCATTGCTACCAAGAATATACTCTTACATTTTTCAAAGTCAGCGTGATCGTTCTTAGATGGAATTACTCATGATGAATTTCTAAATAAAATTTCTTCTCATAAGGAGAAGATGAATTATTTAACTTGGCTGCGGTCGTAGAGTGATATAATAGTTTGATGAAAATATATTCCGATAAATTCTTAGAACTGTGTAGAAATGTTTCAGAATTGTTAAGACTGGACATGTGTATAATGCATTATACAAGTTTTGCATCACCTAAAACAAACATCTTGTGCAATTTTTAAACATAAAAATAAACACAACTGCTACTGAGAAATGCAAAGTTTACACTTTGCACATTGCAAAATCTTATCCTTCTGTATATTTAATATTTACCCTTTCTAGGTTGACGTCAAATAACAAGTCAACGACACACAGTTGGACTCAGCATAAATATCATGAGAATATTTATACAAACTCGAAAGACTTAATTCAGTATGTATGCTCTTGAATGTTAACATTTAAATTTTTAAAATGCATTTTCACCAGGCCAAGGAAAGTTTAATAAAGATGCAAAAATAAGTCTACGAATAAGACACACACGCTTGTCTTGGTCTTGTCGTAAGTATAGAAGAACAATTTAAAACCCAACAATTCGAGCAGGATATTATGCATAGTTGATAGTGTGCTAGTGGCAAAATCTACTAAACTGCTAAAAGAACTCCTCAAGAGACACCAAAGAGAGAGAGAGAGAGACCCGTGCAGACACATCCGCAATATATAAGACTCTGCTCTTGGTTCTTCTGTTTTCCCATACGTGACTGAAATAACAAACGACCTTTGGTTTCAAACAAAACTGCACGTAAATAAATTGAGAAATACAATCCTTTTTCTTGTGGATTAAACTTTTTGTGTGTGCAGAACATTTCACGTGAACATACATGGACTAGTACACAGCCATATGGAGGAGCACACACACACACACACAGGCACATTGTAGAAGAGAGGAGTGTTTAACATCTTAAGAAACTTCTTACTCAACTTTTAACCATCTTCAAGACAGTCGAGAAAGTGACCCACTCGACTTTTCCCCATTTTATACCTCAAAATGCCTTCTGAACGTACCTCCACTCAACTCATAACTTATTTTTTAGTGCTCTTCTCCGTCTTTATATGTATACATATATATACGTATTCTCTAGTTCATGTGTGATGATACCATCTCTCAGTATGTATGTCTGTATGGATATGTATGTGCCAAGTCACTGTGTGTCCAGCCTTACCGTTTACTGTTTCTTATCATTTCATGAAATACGATATCGTTATTATTTCTTGAACTGCGGGAGAAAAATTGCTTCATATATATTCTTTGTAAGAGCCACACTATATAAGGATATTGTGATAGAACCTAATCGACTATTATTATTGTAAGGAGCAATTTTCGGGTGTGTACTTTGTTCCACTTTCTCAACTTTCACTTGTAAGCTAAAATACAAAAAAGTTTTCTTTTCCAACACTCTCGAGTTTTCCCGTGCACAGTTGATCTGTGTGTGTGTACTCTTATGTATTGATTACGCACTGCTGCGTAGTAAATATTCGTTGAGAAACTTATTATTGGTTATTTATCATCATCTTGGAGTTTGTATTGATACTCATTATTTAACATCCGATTGCCCTCCACCAGTTTCCGATTGCGTTGCATGTCGCACAGAGATAAGGATCAAGTAGGACACAATCCCAGGGAAAATCTCTGTATATGTGCAAGTTCTAACGCACAAAACATTTGTTGAATACGCCTTTCTTCATGCTTCACTTGGTTAGGTGTGTGTGTGATTGCTTCGTGTTGGGCGAAGAAAGTTTCTGAATTTGGCATATGCTCTTTGTATCCTGGTGAATATATGCAAAAGTATATATTCTATACATATGGATCGTGTTGGATGTTAAGAGAGAATAATTTACACACGAACGAGTGAAGAAATATATTTCCTTTTCCATGCTAAATACATATATGTATATACAATATACGTAGTTGTTTTATATGCCCGTGAATAATATGCACAAACACTTCGTGATTGAGTTCAATTACTCACTAATTATTTACTTCTCATTCCTATCAGCTCTCTCTCTCTCGCTCTTTAGTTCATTTGTGTATAATTAGTGTGTCTGCCAGGTGTAAATTCTAAGTAATTAAAGTTACCAGTCAGGAAAAACACGTTCTTCCGTTTTATGAGAGCATTTCGATTCTAATTTGACTAATGGATTTACATTGATAATACACACACACAAGTTGAGAAAAGAGAGAAAAAAGAAAGCCAAGTACTAATTCCAGATTAGATTTGTCTGTCATATATAGTTATGTATATACAACACTCCCTTTGCAATAAAACTTTCTCCACAAGGAACTGTAAACTATATATCTGTATATAATATATAGGTATATAACACTCGGTTTTGGATTGCATTACAAAAGTAGAAATCGAAATGATTAAACCCGCACGGGGAAAGTGACACGACAGCCAGTTTATATACCCAAACAAACATATACATTATGCACAATTCCTTTTTATTGTTCGCGAGCCAACTTTGAGGTAATAGTACAGAGAAAGTATTATTAGGTAAGTGAGCCAACTGCATAGATATGCATAGATGACGATGGTGGTGACCTAGTGGGAAGGAAATAACGTTCCTTACGGAATATATATGATTTACTACCGAGATAGTCTCTTTCTAGTGAGAAGAAAGTAAGCGAACATGACACGTTGGGACTTTTTTCTTTAACTCTGCAGCTCTCCTACGCTCTCTCTCTTTATTCCATGTTACACAGGATAAGAGTAACAATAATAGACTTGTGGTGTGTAAAAATCTGCAATCTAATTTATGACTTTTTTGGCGTGTGTGGAAAGCGTAATAATACAAAGGGCTTTTTAATTGCTAATATTTCTCCACAGTTCAAAAACCTTATCTCCCTTCCGGGTGACACGAAATACACCTTTCTTTTTTACAACATACTTCATCGTTTCTTAGTCTTGTTTCTTGTGTGTGTACAACAATCCTTGTGTGCTCTTCTTGATAAACTTATGTCCGTTTATGTATGTTTGGCATTCGAATGAAACATGACTACTCATATTTTATTTTCTCGTGAGAATTCATACTAACAGTAAAGCACACCTTTATCCAGTCATCATCACCGCAGAAGCTTACACTCACCTGCGGCGACCTAAAATAAACCTGAGCTTTATATTTTCCCGAGCTGGTTCAATGTGTAGTTTCATATGTGACATAAACTTCTGAGATCACTTCAAAATTTCCAGACATACTGTGTGTCAAATGTTTGTGAGGATATTGTGGAACTCATAAACTTGTCTTTAATAAAACATACACATTACATGTTTTATCTTCAAAGAACTTCCTCTATGGAATGTTCTCTAAAACATTCACAACAACTGATTATAAGCCTTTCTTAAATTGTACCTAATATTTTATTTTAAGCTCCAGCCAGTAATAAATCCAAATTCGTTCTACGGAAATGACAGTAGAAACCTTTTCTCCACAGACCAAAAATTGTCCTTCTCCTTTTTCTCGCTCCATGAAAGCCAGTATGAAGTAGAGTGATTATTACATATATGGGTTAGTGTGAATGTAGAGAAGAGCGTGGGAAATGTAGAAGTAGTTCACAGAATTTAATACTTTGTTGAGTAGTCGTCAACTTGTTTAACACGAGTTAGAACATTGATTCCATTCAGAAATCCAGGGAGAGTGAAAGTACTTGAAGGTCAGTGTAACACGTGTATACATATACTTTATGTGTAGTTCGTAGAGTGAAATGTGATGTTCCAAAGTTGGGTGGTAGGAAATGTGTATAAAAGGCTCTTTGTTAACATCCGGCACCCTCACAGTCAGGAAGTATATTTATACACAGCGGAGGATCGCGAGCTTTCTCCATTTGATGGTGGGAATGAGTCAAAAGTCTGCTCTGTGCCTCATCTCATGTAAAACTTAAGTTAGTACTCGCAGACTAGTTTAAAAATACCCTTCTTTGCTGGGGTATACATTTATAGGTACATGCCTATTGGTTCGTTTGGAAGGAGTTTGTGTCGTAAGGCTGTAAATTGAGACATGAGGATGTGTGGTGAAAGTGCGGAGCCACAATCCACGAATCCACATATTATACATATACAGCTGGAGAGGAACAGACTGAGATATTGAGATGGGTAATTCAGTGAATAATTCACTCCTGAGGGTTCAATTATTCAGGGTCGAAGAGAGGAAATAGAGAGTGAAAGGGACGAGATGTGAGTTCCTTTGTGAGCACTTAACACTGTTCATGGTCTCCTCTCCTGGAGTAATTTAAAAATGAGTTGAAAACGAAAGTCAGTCTCTCAACGGGAAACATCGATTTAGCTGGGTATACTAAACTAGTTAGCATTTTCAGACGTTCTTGTGTACTACTGTGTAGTATATGGCTCGTACACGTCGCGCGACTTGTCCCTAGAAAAATAACAGGTCGCTCTTTCGTGTATTTGTATTTGTACACTTTGTACACGACTAGTTCAAATTAGAAAGAGACTTGTTCTTGCTTTTAAGAGTTTTTCATCACATTCGTCATTCCTGAGTAAACACACGGAGCGACGATATATATACGTACGTACGTTTATATCTTGGAGGTGTGTTTTTGGGTCTTGCTACCACCTCCTATGATGATGTACACAAGAGAGAGGAAAGTGAAGACTATCATCTTCACCTAGTCCAATTGCACTTTGAATTCCGATCACGAATGGTGCAAGAAAAAAGACTGAGAGAGCTCCTTTTGCTTTCCTTCCCATCACTTATTTCCCTTTTTGACCTTTTTCTCAGAAAGAAAGTTAAGAGAATGTGGAGATCAATGGAGTGTGAGAGCAAATGTTTTTTCCTTCCTTGTAAGCAATACATGAGAACCATCTCATCCTACTTACAGGCCGTGTGTCTGGGTGTCTCACACTGTCTTCACAAGTCACTCACTCAACTTTGTTTTTCAAGTACCCACAAAACTCCCCTTTTATGCATTTAGTAGCATTACACTCTCTCTCCTTTCTCCCATAAAACATTGTTGTACTTTTTGCTTCCGAAACTCATCACTATCCCACACGGTTTGGTAAACTCTTTACGCAGAGAAAATTCTGGGGGAATAATCCTAAGCTGGTTTAATTTGGAAATGGATTCAAAAGTTTCTATCCAGTTTGACTTCGTATTTTCAATTAAGACTGTGAGAACTGTGGAAGATATACCGCGCATTCGACTTTTGACTATTTGAATAAAATGTTACAGGATTAGAGAAAGAGAAAGCAGCTTTCATTACTTGTCATGTATTTCTGTGTAAAGAAAGCCGGGTCAATTTGACACGAGCTATTGAAGGCTTTTCTCATTCAAATGATGACAAGGTAAGTATATGCATGTAAGTGTATATATTGCATCGTGCCGAACAGGACGAGTGAGAAGTGACCCTTGAGTTGTTCTGTGTTTAACAAAGCTCAAAGGAGCTTTATTTGGAGTTTTGTGTGTGCAGTAGTCTTGGTTTGGTGCTTGTCAGAAGAAGTAGAACACGCCAGAGATCCCTTATCATTATTTTAAGTAACCTTTTAAGTGAAAAGATTCTGGTCTCTCTCATTCTCATACACATGAACACTTGTGGTTTGTGAGGCGTGCAGTATCATATCCTATAAATCTTTGTGAACCTACCTATAAATATCCTTGGAAGACTGCACACAAAAACATCCATCCGACAACAACAACACGGGAGCCTTATTATAATTCAAGGCAGACGTCAATCAGCTTTTAGACATCTCATATATATATGTTTGCCGTCATCCTAAGCCGTTGAAGGAGCAGAAGAATGTGTATCATCCTGCTTGCTTGCTTATTATTATAACCATCAACTTAATTGGAAACATGGCCTGAAGTATCTTCTCAATCAACTTCTTCAAACATTCATAATTTCTCTGGAGTAGTTCAGGGACTACTGGTCGTATATGAACTCACCGACTCGATGAAATGAATCTGTGGAAAGATAGCACACACAAAAATCCACAATTATCTTTTCCTTACGTTAGCTTTTAGTAATAATAATCGAGACTATCAGTAATTGAGCGGTTTATCTTCGTCTATCTGATTTCTCCTGTCTTATTGTATACTTTCACCGGGGTACAAAAACTCCGTCAAAGGGTTTTTTGTGTGTGTTGTATCATCATTAGCTATCAAAAAGTTAGGTGAAATTTGAAGATATATGTAACTTAATAAAGAAGAAATGGTTAATTCTATCTATACAAACATTGAACAAAGTTGATTGGATCATTAATTTAGAGATACGTGGGGGTTTTCAAGACTTTCTTTGGTAATGAAATAATGACACTGTACATTCTCTCCAATATATGAATGCTTATATGGATTTATGTCCTATACTACGGATACATTGGATCGAATGATAACTGACCCTTTATTTCTTTATGTACTACGATTGAGACGAAGAACCGTAGGAATGCTCAACAATAATCTTTTCTCTAAATTCAAATCTCTTATTGTAAGATTTGTCTCAATTCGTAAGGCTCACAATTCCTCAAAGATATATTATGATTTCCGGGCTTCCTTTTCTCCAAACGAGCTTGTAATTTAACATGTCGTAAAAAGAGAAGAAGGAAGTTGTACTCGTAAACGGATTTTACTACTAGAAATATGTTCTGAAGTTTACTGCATTTTTACTGCACTTAAATTGTGTCCCTAATCAGATTAAACTGGGAACTTTCACTTCATTCCCTCTTGTCTCGTTTATGTCGAAGTAGTTTAGCTTCACAGTAACTAATGCAATTGCAATAAAACATTCGAAATACAAACCAAGTGCATATATAGGTAAAGGTATGTATATATATATATACTAGCTGGGTGCAAAAGAACCTTTAGAAATAATTGGTGCTCTAAAAATTCTGCAGTTCCGTGATCAATACTACCGTTCATAAGATTACAGGAACAATGAAAGGGATAATAGAGAGGTCAGTAACTGCGATATCATAGTTGTTTGCTAATCTGAATTCAAAGACATTATTGCTGAGATGATACGTGGTATCAAGGAATCTGATTTAGTATCGTCCGATCCGCACCGAACTTCTGCATTTCTAGCTGAAGACCCGGAGTCTCCATCTAACTTAAGTTAAAATGCTCCTTCACATTCTCGTTCAGTTTTCTACGTATCACTCTCCTGATTTCGACTTCATATAGTTTATTAGTAATTGTAATTATTAGTTATACATTTCAAAGTAAAATGTACAGTCAGCGTAACATGAATTGAAAAGTTCAGGAGTGGAAATTGTATGGCTATGGACTATGATAAATAAACAATTCTCACAATTAGACTCAGACAGTCGACTGCGTAATTTGATAGGTATTTGAAATATCAATGCACTAAATGAGCTATTAAAGTATCCACTTGCAGTTGGTTAGATTTGTGGCACGTCATCGATTATTTTACGACCATGAGACAATATGTACATTGCCATTCACACAGTCCATTAAAACTCAAGTTTGAATGGGCCAATAAGTCAAAGATAATTATTAATAGGTTCTAGAAAAGAGAGATAAACTTGCGAGTAGTCTAAGAATGCAGGAGCGTATGCATTATAGATTTCTGTCAGATAATCAATATTAAGTTTCATGCAACTTTTGCCTGTCTGGAGGATCTGATTGTCCCACCATAAGTTAGTAGTTAAACTTGACTATTTGAAGATAAGAGATATATTTCTCGCGTCAGAATTCATTAAGTAATCAACAACGCAAGTTTAATTAACAAGCATGCTTTCATTAGCAAAAGAGCAGAGCGGAAATGCAAAAGATTCCGAAATTTCTATTGCAAACGAGAAAAAACAGGAAGTGAAACAATTTCAAGATTCTTGTTTAGAGGGTTTGGGTGTCAATCCCCAAAATGTCAATGAAGTGGCTAAGAAACCAGCTTTCAAAGGCAAGAAATCACGCCCTGTGAAAAAGTGCACGACAAGACTTAGTTGGAAAGTAAGCTTAGCTCGGTGGGCCATCGACAAGTTCAGACGAAAATCTCCCATAAGTAAGTAATTATCAAAATCCTTCAATAAAAGTCATTAATAAGCATTTTCATGATTCTAATATTTGTTTTCGTACATTTTGCAGTTTTCCCCACTGAGCCCCCTCGCCTGACATTTCAACATTCATCTGATAACGACACTTTGGAAACGGCAGACTCATCTGCACCAGCCGCTCAGCCGATGGAGGCAAACGATTCGATTGGAAATGAATCAGCGAAGGAGCCTAACTCACGGAAACGCGAACGACCTCCAAGCTGGGACTTGGGAAATGGCAGAGAAGAGGGATCAATGTTTAGTGACCTTCGTAAAATTCAGAAAGCTGAGTGGGCTTTAAAGAGGAAAAATAAACAGCTTGTTCCAAAAGAGGCTGTCGCTGATTCTTCATCTTCATCCGAATCATCGGAGAACGAAGGTTCGCTAAAGGGCCGCGACTCAGCTAAGAACAAAATCCGACGTCGAAGGAAAGTAAAAGCTAAGAATGCAGAAATGAATGGCTGTGCGACACCTCAGAAGATTTTCAGACGGATTGAAAGTAGCAATTCCATCCCTAAGGAAAGTAAGGAATGTGATGGTAGGGTGATGACTTCAGGTGATGAGACTCCGGAACCAGCTTCTTCGGATTCAGAACAGGCAAGTGTGAATTTACTTGATGAATTAGCACCTCCACTTGAAATGTCGTCAAGAGGGAGCCTTGAAGATGATAGTCCTACGGAACCAAACTCTTCCCGATTAGGAGATGATGAATCTTCGGAAATGTCCCATCGAGAGATTGGAAGTTCCAAGCTAAGCGAAATTGAGGATCCTCTTCACGAACTCAGAGGAGCAAATAAAGATTTGGATGTTGCGAGATGGATTAATGACGCACGACTTTACAACAACGACGAACGAGATTCAATTCAAGCTCAAGAGAAACCTTTGGCTGCAGGTAGCAAACAAGAACAATGTCCACAAGAAGACATGGACTATGATCATCTTGAAGCACCGCCATTATCACCTGTGTCGGAGTTCGGAAAAAAGGGTATCATCATTTCTGATGATTGTAGTGAATGCTCGGACGATAAGGCAATGCCTGTATTGAAAATGAATGTCATTCCTGAGAATACTTGCATTCTCAAGGATGTGCAAAACTCTGAAGAAAGGGAGAAGGAAATGGAAAAGTCAGATGAGATCCAAGAGAAAGTCGTTGATGAGCCAGTAGAAAGCGGCCCTGCAAATTCAAACAAGATCGAATTTGAGCTAGAGATTGATCAGGAATCAGTGAAACGTAATGCAGACTCTTCTGTCAAGACGGACGAGGAAGCAGAGGAACATGGAAGTGGCTGCAATGGTATTCAAACTGATAAACCATTCATAACGGATGATGGCAAAGCTATCATTAAAGTGGAAGCTGAAGCTGAGGAAAACGCAACGGAAGATGTTGAAAAGTTCTGCCCAATTTCATATCCAGTTTCAAACAATCGGATGGACAATGTGACTAAAAACCAGACAGAGGTTTGTGAGGAAAGAGACACCAATTACGCTGGTAAGTGTGTTTGATTTAACGACAATATATAAGCAAGTTTAGTTATAGATTTGCAGGAGAAGATTTCGTAAGTAAATGTGTGTGGTGTCATTTTTCATTTTACACAGACGGAGATCGTCTAGCCACCATCCCAAACAACATTATGATAAAAGAGGAAGAAATAGAAGATGGTTTTGGGGAGAATAGTTCAAGTTTCAACAATGATGATGCAAATGATTTGGGTAATCCAATTTATTTAACTTTCCGGTTGAATTTTAATGAGCGATTATTTTATACCGTATTCGAAGGGTCTCGTCTATTACGACATGACATGACGCATGGAGATATTGTGAAGGAGGACTTGAAGGTCACCCAGATCGAATTGATGGAGCTGCTGGAGGAAATAGTGGGAGGATGCAGCAAAAGCCTCGTAATGATTCAGGATATTTTGTCAAAACGGGATGACGTTGTGAGGTAAGACTTTGAAGACTGAAGAGAAAATTCGTATAAAGGTTATATTTCTAGTAGTGTAGATTGGTATGGAGCATTGTCCATTCGTGTTGTTCATGAACCTAAAAGGAAGTTGTATTCTGTCATTCTAGTAACTTCATTAACTTTGAAACTTTGAAACACCAAATCGAAGCTGGACATTTGGAGAAACTGGAGATTTTGGAGAAGAACTTGCGGCTTGTTTTCTTCTTCGTTACTCATTGCCTTCCTGATACGGATCCACTCAATGAAGAAGCAAACATGCAGCTGAAGATTACTGAGCAATCATTCAAGGTAAACCTGAATTTAATATCTGTCGAATTATATTGTACTAAATATACTGTATATGGCTATCCACCTTGACACAATGAAACATTGAGTCATTATATATTTTTGTCTTCAGAGATTCCGGAATAAAATGCTGAACAGGAGCGGTCACTCGTCCCAATTAGATACTGTCCACGCCAAATCTGAAGATGGTTCGATCGATGACGACGGAGATGTTGTCTTCCTTTATGAAAAGTTCCAGCGATTTGTGGGAAGTGACATTCGGAAGCCCAAGAAGACAGGAATTACCAAGCGATTGAAGCGTAATCCATCTCCAGATAGCACAGAGTTGGCTTCCAGACATTCAGTTGTGGATCCCCCGGCTGGGGAAGGGAAAGAAACGGAGATAAAGCAGGAGTCGACTGTCGACCTTGAGAATCCAGTTCTCAATTAATCAAACTCCGTGCAGAAAAACTAAAACCATCTGTCAAGTTTTTCGCTGAAATTAAGAGTGACAACTTATCCAAGGATTCCATTCTCAATTCTTCTAAATCAGGATGACACAAAGACAAATCCAAATTCGGATGCAAATTACTTCTCATTGGCAAGACGTAGTAGCCGTTTCACTATTAAAATTCTACCTTAAATTATTTGGCATTACAATTTTCAATGTTTAAATTTTACTAGTTTTTAGTCTAATTATTCTTTTATTGAATATCATAACTTTTACGATGGTGAAACGGTGTAGTTATAGACTATTATTATAATTATTAATTAATAACCAACAAGCGGAAGGAAGAATTAAAAATTACAATTAAAATTAATTATGTAAGTGCCTTGTGCAGTAAAATAAAGTGAGAATGAAATTAAGCTTGCTAGATATTGTGAATTTTTGATTTTTAAGCTGGTGATGAGATGTTAATTCTGTGTTCGTTGTGAGGTTGGTTAGTTTCCATCAAACGTCGGGTTTCTTGATTTCCATTGGTCCTGTCGTTAGACGAAGAAGACCACGAGGCGTATTTTTGGGAATGAAATTTTTCTTGGAAGTTTTCCTCCCAGTGTCCATCCTTGTTGTAGCCTTTTTCAAAGTTTTTTTCATATGACTCTTCATTGGACTTCAGTGGGATGTCTTTAAAATCAGGAAACTCTTTGTGAAGAGGAGTAATTGATGGAAACAATCCAATATCCGATGAAAACAAGTCTCTATCTCTGTGGATTAGAGGTCGACCGAATCTTTCTTCAATTTCTTGTTCCAATTTCTTCGCAGATGAAAACAAATCAGAATCGAAACGATGACTTTTCATTCTTCCAAAGAGACGATCTCGTGATTCTGAAGAGAAATGTCTGTCCCTGAGACTAGGCATGAATTCATTTCTAGATTCGGAAGAGAAGTGACGATCTCTTCTTGAATCAGTGAAATCCTCGTGTTTGTGAGACTTGTTTCTCCATGATGATTCTGTCTTATCTGCATTGGAAGAGGGTCCTTTTGATGTCGAAGCCACAGGAGGTTCTTGGTGGTGATGTCCATTTGCATAGTAGTTTCCACTCTCATTGAACATCGGAGTACTTAGAGGACTTCTACTTGCTCGGCTACTTCTTCCTGAAGTGACAATGTAAGGGTCACCTTCTCCAGTATGTTCTGCAGCAGCCTCAGATGTGCTCACAGGAATAGTCATAGACACGCCCCCATTTCCATTCCGTTTGTAAACAGGGTCAGGACTGATTATTATGGGGTCCTCCATAGTTCCCGATCCATTCACTGGAATAGTCCAGCTCACTCCTCCAGAAAGTGGTCTTGTTGAAGCAGCAGTAGTAGTGGCAGTGCTCGTGCTTTTAGTCGCTGCAGAAAACGACTTTGAAAAAAGATCATCAGCCACACTGTTCTCTTCTTCTGTGAAGGATACAGTTCGTTCCTTATTTTGTCGTACCTTGGATGAATCCTCGTGACTGCTACTTCGAAGTCGTTCTACGTTATTAGCAGTATTAGTAGAAGCGGAAGCAGGCTTGTCTTCCTTCGTGATTGGTATGACTCTTTCTTGAACTGCAGCAATTCTCTCTCCACCAGGAGAGACTGATCGTGCAATATCGTATCTGTTGTAGCCTTGCGTGTAAAGTGGAATGACATCTGAATCATTTGTCGTCATCATATCTCGGAATGGAGACTTGTTTCGTTGTTGATCCGTGGCAGCATGGCCACGAATAACCAAAACTCCATCAGAAGATAAAAAGCATTCAATTGTAGATGGTTTTACAGATTCCGGAAGTAAATATTTCCTAGTGAATTCCCTGGACACAAATCCTTCCTGGTCTTTACGTTCTCCGTGCTTTCCTTCAACAACTACTGTTGTGTCATCCACAAGTTTTACAGTCAAGTCTGATGGGGTAAAATGACTCACTTCCAGCATAACCTACAATACACAATTCACGTGTTACTCACTGCATAGGAATCATAAAACAATTAATACTCAACACAATAGACTGGGAAAGGTCATCGTCAGATACCATCAAGAGGTGGGTACATTAATATTACTATATGCTTATGAGAAGCTTATGAACTTATTATTGTTTTACCTGGTATATATCATCACTGCTCAATCTGCTCAGATAAGACTTCCGGTACATCGGTTTCACCTTATCGTCCGGAACATCGGTGGCCACATCTTCATGATGTACAACTCTTCTTGTACTGCTACTCGTTGTTGAAGTGCTGTCAACAATGTTAAAGCAGTCAGAAAAGAAGGTGTCTCCGAATGCCCCGTTGTAGCCGGTTCTGCTTCCAGGTCTATTGAAGTCTTTCCAGAATGAATCAGCGGAAGTCATGTTGACCTATACTCTTTCAATACTGAAATGCAGTGTAATAATCGGCTTGATTGTGCTTTTAGCAGGTTTCTTCCTTTAATTTGTCTCTCTCAGAAAAACTTGTTTACTGTTTCCAGAACCAAATGAGACGAGAAGGAAAGGAAGGAAACAACATGCACAACACGAATGACGAATGACAAATGATTCACTAATGACTTTGACTTATAGTGGTTCGTGTGAGCTACGTAGAATTCTGGCAAACAAAGCCAGGCTAGATGAGAAGTAACCTGTAATATGTAATCTACTCAAACGACCTTCGTAGAATGAGCAGAAAGTTCGCAAACATTAGAAGATATATATGCAAACATAGACACATCAGAATTCAGGAGACTCTGAGAGATTTGCTGTGTGCTGCTGTATAATAATAATACCTTCACTCATTAAACTTAGCTGAGCAAAGCGTCGACGCTGTAGATCCGAATTTGTATGCGAAGGGATTCAGTGTGAAGTGTGTCTAACGAATGAATTTAATTCATGATCACACTCACAAAATATCCATACAACGACATATATCTGGCTTGATTTCTAGCTCGTGTCTGTATTATGGAACGATCTTCCTGTGAGTATCCCGAAGGATATTAATTATTACTTTTCTCATGCTAATAATAATAATCTATACGCGATTCATATACCTCACACGTACACAGAAGCAACAAGGCGAGAGTATCATCATCTCTTTTTACACCAATTATGATGTTTAATGCTGTGTCATATCAACACTCGTACTATATGCATCAAGCAGAGCTAGTTGAGTTGTATAATGTATTATATGCGAATAATTACTGCGAATAATTTACCTCCGTAGCAGCCGTGGCTCAATGATTAACTTGAAGTTATCTGGTTACATATACATTAGTATTAATAGTAATAATAAGGGAATTTCTGTTATCATCATTTTGAACGAGCTCTTTGAATACTTCGAGAAGAATGCATAGCTTCAGAAAAATGCTTGAGCTTTGGCAAGGGTGGGACTATTTTGGGTGTGGGAGGATGCTACTTATAAACACCTTTTAGTTTGTATAGAGAGTGTAAAGTGATGACGACAGCCGTAGAATAAACTTTTAGGAAGGAAAGCTGAAAGTGAATGCACAACGGACGGATATAAAAAGCTTTCCATACGATGACATAATGCTCGGGAGGCTCTTAATTCTGTTTACATTTCGATCATCATCAAAGCCTGATAATCATATGAAATGAAACAGCAAACACATACTCAAAGCTAAGAGAACTATAATATCATGCAAGCCTTGCTTTATGTCTTGTGTGTTATCGTCCAAAGTCACGTTCAGGGTCAAGTGAGTTTTAAACAGTTCTTATCAAAAACATACATACTAGTATTAAGTTTGATGATATTACAATAATTATAGCATATGCTTTCCAATGTACTCAAACTTGTACTTAAATCTCTCAAGTGAGTTGTTTCCTTCTTAGACGCTATAAACGCCTTTTACTTCACAAATTACTGTCAGAGATGCCAGAGTGTTATCTTGGATTTCGATAACACTTCGTACCATGTGCAAAAATGTCATTGGATGTAAGAAGCAGCGTTCTGCCATTCATAAAGCTGATGGTGTACAAAGAACCTGTTGTAATTGCATCAACACCACACCAACTGCTGGAGACTTTCATGGTCAGAAAATAATCTCATTAAATGTTATTATGCAACGAGTCTCTTTAAACTAAAGAAGGATGAGTTAGCGTCGCTTTTTGCTCCTTCATTATTATTACAACGAGGAATTCTACATCAATTCTGTCACGTGCTCCAGTGAATTAGAAAATTATGAGATCCTCTTCACTTTCATGGTTTGCAGTGTGTACATTGTGCTAAGAGTGACAGTTGCATGATATCACGAGTATTTTTAGTATAATTGAATAGTTTATTCTCAGTCTTACAATTATTTGAATGCTTTTCCCCGTAGATAATACACGGCGATAAAATGTGATCCTTAGACAGGAAAGTAGTAAATATCAAAAAAGATTTGATACATCAAGCGCGGTTATAATTTGCGTACATTCATTTATGTATATAAAATGTATAAAGTTTATATGTATAGTTAATTGGGAGCATTCTTTCTCGTCACGTCCTACTTATCAAACCAATTTGTGAATACAATACAGAGTACTGGTCTTATTGTTGGCCCTAATGATTTTCTAACCTTTACCAATGGATAAACACAAAGAATCGAATTGTTGAGCATTACACGATGAAAAAGGTTACTTTTTGGGTCGAAGATGAAGGAACATAATTATAATGAGGCACAGAAGCAATCCTCCAAGGACGGTGTAGTCGTATCGATCTTTCAGAGTTCGGATTTTGTGTAATTCAGCATGCAATTCTTGGTTCTTCTTTCGTAAGTCATTAGCTATCGTTAAAACATTATTCAGCTTGATTTCAGTTGTTTTTAAGACAGTAGACAACTCCGAGTACTTCGTTTTAGATGAGGCAAGGTCATTTTGGCATTTCTGGAGTATATTTATTGTTTCACGGACTTCTCCTTGGGTTTTGTGGAGAATAGACTCACGGTAATCTTCAGACTTGACTTGGTACACTTCTTTTAATCTTCTTTCTCCTTGACTCATATTTGCATATGCTTCAATCGATTCTTGTATCTTGCCAGATTTTCCGGAGAAATAGATCAAAGAGTATGATGAGATTAAGAAGACAGCCAAGATGCAGCTGACCACTATGGCCATCGTCATTTTAGATGGAATCAAAGATAATTTTGAATCAAATAATTCCAAGTACTTGTTGAAAGTTTGCAGACTCTTGTTGAATGCAGAAACCTGGGACTCCTGTAATTTAATGATTAAATAACAAATAATAGGAAATTATAAGAGAACAAGCAGCCATAAATACATTAGTTATATTTAGTTACCTTCACTCTAAGGTAGACTTTAGGTTTTGACATCTTGCTAGGAGATGGTTGGAAGCCTTCACTAGAAGAGTGATCTGACGACTTGCCAGAAGTATGGCATCGATTTTGTGGAAGTGTAGTTTTTCCAGCAGCAGCTCTGTCTTCGACGAGGCTTTTCAAAAGAGTTTGTTGTTGCTGAGAATCTGCTTCAAAATTATTTGTATCTATTGAGATCAATCTAGTTCTAATATACATGCATAAAATCCAAAATGCTTCACTGAAGACTTACATTTCAAAGATTCTTTGCTCTTTTGCAAGCAATCCAAAAGTAAATCAGCCTGAACATCCATTATTGGATTAGGATTAGTAAGATCTTCTTGTTCAGAAGATGAAGGAGCTTCGTACTCAGAAATCAACTCTTCGAGGTCTGACTTCCTGTAGTATTTCAAATCAGCTGAAGCTGCTTCTTGCGTTAAAGTTGAGGTAGTCGGTGACAAGGAATTGTAATGTATAGACTTTGAACTCTCCTCCTCTTCTAGGAAGGACTTCTCAGGACAGGTATCTGGAATCTGTAAAAATGCAATATACTTTTAATGCTACAACACTACACGCAGTGAATTAGTTTGCAAAGGTGTGGTAGGAAATCTCTCAAACCTCAGAATTTTGGTCGAATGCTGCAGTTTCAGAATCACTCCAAGTCTCTCGTACAATTTCAAACGATCCAAAGTCAGAATCAGATTGAAGCAATTGTCTCTCCAGAACCTCGTCAACTCGTTGGACATCCATGCTAGATATTATGTGACGATTTGTTGCGATGGAACTTTTTACAACCTAATCGAATCTTCTTCTGCTGCTAGCTTTACTAATAATTGAAAATAAGAAAAATGCACCTCCTCAAAATGCAACAAAACGTACCTGACTGACTACACTTGAACCAGTAAGCCACGGACCAGTAACCAGTTACCGTTACCAGTGGCTTGTGAAAGTCAGTCGAGACGATGCACACAAATGATTATAAATAAAAATAATAATACGGGCTCCCAATTGGTAGGAAAACCTTCTGTGCCTTCCGACCCAACTATTAATATTCAGAGTTTCTGAGTACAGTATAGTAATATAACTCAGCTTTCAGTCTTTTTTTACTGAATATATACAAGAAAAAGCCTGTCGTTGCTTATAATACACAACCAGTGGACTTTAGTCAGTATGACTCGCGCTTGTACTATCGTATATTAAACTCAAAACAGGACAGAGATAAAATGACACTAATATTATTTCATTTTCATGTTCATATTATAATCCAAGAGAGATATATGAACTTTTGCCAATCTCACTATCAGTGCATTAACATATTATTTAACTACTTCCAGGTCAATCAATCCTCCACTAAAATATTTACATAGTCGATTTGCACAAAACGCTAACTCTTCGCTAACATTGTGACATGTAGCTTTTTCTTTAATGCACATTTTCACTGTATGGATGGTGCTTTCTTAAACATGCAAGCTCAACTCAATGGGAGATCGATTAGTTAAAAGAGTCAATAAACCTCATTCATAAAATTGCTTTAATTAACGTTAGTCTCAACTTCGCTGTCTCTGACAGGAAATTAGCTTTATTGGACGGAGATAGAAGAATTGTAGCACAAGATTATTTTTCTGCATCTTTGTATTGGAGAAGTATAAAGACATAGGTAACAAGTCCAGCAAAAATCTGTAAAAATAGATGATTTAAAATAAGAAATTTGCTACCGTAAGAATGGTAGGCTAATATTAGAATGTATGTGCACCGAAGACACTAAAGAGCGATCAAGTGAACAGAATCTTCCGGGGCAAATTTTAATTGGTTTCGTTGAAAAGGCATTGAAGTGTCTCTGGATCTGTTTGTAAGGTACAATTTTATCATACATTGAATATATTGTGTCTAATTCAAATAGAACTATAATTACTTGGATGCAGAAGTATACTTACATAGAATTGTTGATGAATCTGCATACCTTCTGTTTTCAATGTTCTTAATATTGCAATTGCTTCTGATGCCTAGATTTCAGAACAAACTGATTATCTATATCTAGCTTGTTCCATTGAATATAATAAGATCAATTTTGTCTGTCTTTAATAAACCTGTTCACTCAAATAATCCGAAGCATCGCAAATGCAGAATAAGTTCATGAAATCCAAGTTAGTCATAAACAAAAGCATTACTGAACTCCATGCAAAGCCATCCCTCATGTTCCCAGTAACCGCAACAAACGAATGAACAATCCAAGAAAATATTGTTGCTAGAATAGTGACAATTAAAGGAACAGAAAAAACGGAGTTCAATGAGTTAACTAATTCTTCGTTAAGAGAAAATTCATGCAAGCTTCCAGCGATGGTTTTCCACTCATGTGCCATCTTGAGCTTAGTTGAGTTACACTTAAAAGCTATTCCGATGCTTCTAATAATCATTGCGATCCAATACATTAGACTAGAGTAGAAAATTGAATTGAACATCCAAGCACACATGCCAATCCATAACAAGAGTGGCTCATGTGGCACAGCATCAGAAAATATCATGTATGATAACATACTACCAGTGGTCCCGACAACTAAGAAGGCTGAGATCCCAACCACTGTCCATAAATACCAAACGCTTTTGTTGATATCTTTTGCAAAGTTAGTTACCTTTGGATTTGCATTATGATATTCACACTCTGAATACGACTCCAATATCTGAGACCAAATCGAACTCAGTTCGGAGTAAAACCTTATGATTTTATGACGATTAATTAGTGTCCAAGTGCGGACAATCACAATTGTTGCACTAATTGTACCGAATATTAAGGACCAAGATAGCTTTTCTGTCATGCTAGTGTTAGGCATATTTTGAGTTGGGTTTATTGAAGGAATTGATGCGTAGGTGATTGAAAATGAAAGCACAAAGCTTCCGGTCATAGAATATGTTAGGAAAGGCCAACTGCTCCATTTAAACTGCAACTCATGAGATTCGTTAAACACAAAAGGAAAATTTCCAGTGATTTGAGCCAGCGTAGTTGCCCATTTACAAATATTACGCAGAATTTTCAGTTTATCATGATTATTAGTCGGCGAATTTTTGAGACATTTGTGATTTAAATCTTCCAGTGAACCCAGGAAGAAACTCTTTTTAAAAGCAGATACCTCCATAGCATGTGAACGGAAGGATGAATGAAGTTCTGCAACAAACAAGTTTCAAGTTAAACCTATTCAGATTTTCAGAAAGAACAACTCTGAAAGATTATGGGACGACTGGACACCTCCACGGAGTTTGAGAACAAATTCCTATGTGTTAGCTAACTTGAGCTCAGACCAGAGCTGTGAACATGCATGAACTTCTGCGAACGCGTCTGATAACTTAATGCCATAAAAATAATAATATAGATAGTATTTGTCAATACTCTTGGGCGTGTTCCACAATAACTATACACAACAAACATTCTCAAAATTAGAATTAAATAATTAGCTAATTAAAATTAAATAATATACCCCAGCCTACTAGTCAAATATTATTTTTATGAAGTCACAGGTCAACAGGTCTTTCACTTCATTTTGCTGTTATTGTATTGAGATAATTAGATAAGTGTGATTGACAATTTATCTGTATGGAAAATCAGCATATATTTGTGCAAGCTGAAGCTTCTTTATTTTTAATTCTCCTTTATCAGTATGACAAGAGTAGCTTATCGAAGATATTAATAATAAAAACGAGTTGGCAGACAAGAGAATGTGCAAAGAGATTATTAGTTTCGCCATCCTATTGCGGTACAGCATTTCTCATTCAACTCCTTTAACCCTGCTTGTCTGGATCTGGAGCTGTAGACGGTTTGAACAATCAAGTCATAGCAGCTAATAATTGAATTTGAAAATGCTGTACAAGACAGTTACAGTTTTGTTAATGGTCATCGCTGCCAGCAATGCTAATCAATTAGAAATTGTACTGGATGGCCTAGCATTTACCGATTGGGGCAGTTGGGGTGGTATGAGACTTTATACTGACTTTTTGTTTCTAAAAGGAAGGTTTTATTATTTTAATTTAACATTACCCAACCTGTTTTTATCTGTCAGCATTGGTTCAGTGTGAAAACGGAACGTACGTGTATGGCATGAGACTAAAAGTTGACTTTGACCACGGGGACTTTTCTGATGATTCTGCTCTAAATGCAATTGACTTGCTTTGCATTGATCCTATGAAGAAGAGACCAGCTACTAACGCGTCTGTAACTGAATTCTCCATAATAACTTCCACAGAAGGCCATAGAGGTGTCCACGGACCAATCCTAGAGTGCCCAGCACCTGGATTCGCAGTTGGATTTCAACTCAGGTTTGCAATTAGTAATGAGACGAGAAGGCAAAGTAAATAGAATACAACAACTTAACAATCATTTTTCTTCTCTTGTCAACTTGTAGATCAGAACCAGATCAATCATCGTTTGCTGACGACACTGCAGGAAACAACTTAAACCTATTCTGCTCAGATGGAACAACTCTGGAAGGTTATGGTCTTTCTTGGGGCGATTGGACACCTCCCGTCCTTTGTCCAAGGGGCCTCAGACTCTGTGCTATTCAGACTCGAGTAGAAGGGCCAAGTAATAGAAACCTCATTCACTCACATAATGCATCATACTATCATACATTAAAATACGATGAGGCATTGAGGCATTATATTTTTTCTTTATTGCAGCTAGCGACGATACTACATTGAACAATGTGAACATGGGATGCTGTTCCTGAGCTCGTGCAGTTTCATCATCATCATCATCATAATGTTATACGCTATTACTGCTACATTAAAACCTCCAATAATATCTGCTAGATTGAACGAGGAAAATAAATTGCCAATTATAGTACTTGAGTTACTCAAACATTACTCGGAGTAATAGCCACCGTGCTATTTCCAATATTCCAATATTTCCAATTACAAACCATGATCTTTGTATTGTGATGCACACACACACACACTGCACAGCCACATCAATGATGCATTATTTTATTGCATTATTAAACAACTTGACTGACCCTGCTTTTACATGTATAACTACAAAAAACGATCAGTTCATGTACTATTTCTGACATTCCGTTCAATTGGTCAATTGTGGGGGGCATAAAAAAGGGGGGGCGACCCCCAGGTCATCATGAAGGGGGCGAATGGAGGGGAGCCAAAAAAATGTGGAACGCTTCACGATTTTGCGTGTCATCCTTGCGCAGGGGCCATGCTAATCTTCTCTGTATCGTTCCAATTTTAGTATATGCCGGCCCGAAGGCCAGCGAAAGAAGAAACCACTGACTCCGTAAATATACTCTCCAAACCTCCTTCAAAAGTGCTCATCATAGCCCTACAGCTACACCCACTTCCTGCATCGAGCTTACACTTAATTGAAACTTGCTTTGCACAATAGTTAACATATGTGTCTAATAAACATTTGTGTGCATTAAAAATAGTTAAATATTAGGGAGTGCATTTACTAATGGTAGTAATTAGTTGATGGCATTTAGACACGTGCACTTGAGGTACAGACTACTCTTTTTTAGTACCTTGTGAGAGTTGTGAGTAGTTTGAACTAGTTTGTGAGTGGGATATCGTGATGAAGACTGGAGATTTGTAATTAAAAATTAGAAAGACGCTGTTTCTTGAAATCATAATTAATGAAACAAAGATGGGAAAGATGGGACGTCGTTTTGAGGAAGGAGCAGCCAGTAGGAAAACATTGCGGCAACCAAGTAATATTGTACACATGCGATTTGGTTGTACTTTTTGGATTAGTCGTGGACTCACAATAATCAGTAGTATTAAAGTCTTGATTAATATTTAATGCGAAGTATGTGAATTAATTATTTAGTGATACAACTACTTTTTGGTCCAAAAGAAGACGTCGCTAACGATGAGAAAAGTAGCAGTGGTGACAGGAGCGAATAAGGGTAACGTTGTTTATATTTTTAGTTCTACCAGTAACTTTAAGATTGTAGGGATTATAATTTCTATGTTAATTGTCTTTTTAGGTATTGGACTCTGCATCGTTAGAAATCTATGTAAGCATTTCGAAGAGTTAGCGTCGTCAAACGGGTTGGAGAACGATGGGGTCGTGTATTTAACTTCAAGGGATGTAAAGCGTGGAGAAGAAGCAATTCGACTACTTCAAAATGTCAGTAGACTTCCAATCAGCCAATCATATAAAAAACGATAATAATTATTATGGTATTTGAAAAGGAAGGACTGAATCCTGTGTTCCATACTTTGGACATTGACTCGGAAGAAAGTGTTGGGTTGTTCGCAGCCCATCTAAGACAGCTCCATGGCGGAGTGGACATTTTAGTGAACAATGCTGCTATTTCTTACTTCGTAAGATTTACATTCAACATTTTTTGAGTTAGTTAGCTTTGTAAGAACAGTAGTGTTAAGAGTGATAAACTACTCTTTGTAATTTCCAGACTCGAAAGGATGCTCCACTCGTTGAACAAGCAGAAGAAACTTTGAAGACAAACTTCTTTGGAAATCAAAGAGTGTTTAATGCATTTAAGTCACTTTTACGACCAGGAGCGAGGATCGTTAATATGTCCAGTGCTTTAGGTTAATCACTTATACATGTATTTCTCAGGTATGAAAAAGTCAGTGCAGTTTTAACAAGGTGTATTTCTTTCCAAAATTCCTTAGGTCACTTGTCAAAAATTCATGCAAAACGAGAAGGTGCTACAATTCTTAAAGAACGGTTTGGTTCTGAAAGTAATACTGAAGAGTCAATCACAAACTTAGTCAACGAATATATTAAGTAAGTCAGTAAGTTTCTTTGAACTATGATGAATGATTCGCTCGGCATTATCATAACATGTTCTCTCTCTAGATCTGTAAAAGATGGCACCCATAAAGAAGCAGGTTGGCCGAACAGTGCTTACGTCGTATCAAAAATCGCAATATCTGCATTAACCATCGTTCAACAAAGAGAAATACATGCTTGCCGACCAAACGATGACATTTTGGTCAATAGTGTTACGCCTGGGTGGGTTCGCAGTGACATGACAGGTCACAAAGGATTCTTTAGCCCAACTGAAGGGGCAGTTGCTCCGACTTGGGCTGCTTTGCTTCCTCCTTCCTGTGGCTCGTCGGATCCACCGATCAAAGGAGCTTTCATTTGGCATGACATGAAACTTATCGACTGGAAATCTCCTTCTATACCTTCTTGACGATACTGTATGTTTTTAAATTATGATTGACTTTAATGATCAATAAATAATCCTTAGGTGAAGCTTCACTCGAATCAATAATGATGCGAGACATCAATCACTAGGCATGAGTATTACGAAACTAGTAAGGTCACCAAACTACGCTTTATACGCTTCATAAACACTCGTTCGCATTTATAAGAATCAAATGAGGAATACAGCAACTGTTATGAACGTACTTCCTTGCAAGCCCGCAGATTCCGATGGCTTTCATAAGTTCGCGTCGCGTTGTGTGGTTTCTTTGTGTAAGCCGTAAACAGAACTATAGCGTGCTTTTCTTTGTTCGCTTCCAAAATTAGAAGTGGAAAAATTAGCTGGTGATCATTCTTTTAGTCTTTATTCGTGAAACACGAGCCTCTTAAGGAACCCTTCGTACTGAAGTTTGCATTCAGAAACTGCACGGACTCCAGACAAGAAGATCAAAGTAACTGGTAGGTCAATAAATATCCCATAATTGCAGTGCTGATTACAGTTCGATGGCAATTATTTTAATTATGATAAATCTAATGAAGCGTTTCTAAACAATTGTAGACGAAACTCAAGTGATAAAGGCATGACTCCAGAAGATCAGAACAATTCATCGGAAATTCAAAACAATGCAGATTCTGGCTGCCAAACTGGACCTGTACGCCAGGGAATAAGTCCTCAGTCTACCCCAGATGACTTCTTCAAGTTACCTATGGGCTTTCCATCTGATGATAGAACTCCAACTCTTCCCACATCCAGGAGATTCCTCAGGAACAATTGTCGGCAGTTACGAAAGGAGACGGTAAGACTCATTTGTCACTTCAGAAATCTAATATTGAAGCAGCAATTGGAGCAAAAATATGTTAATTATTAATACTTTATTTTTGATCGTAGGCGACTGCAAACAATGATGACTCTGATGTTACGATCCCGGAAGGTCGAGATGCACAACTACCTGAAACGGACCAGAACAATGAAAGTGGGGCACGGGCAGATGATTCTGATTTTGAATTTGGCTTTGACATAACCACTGGAGGGTCACCGACTTTTATGCCATTAAATTCAACAGAACTGGAATTTCTAAATAATGAAACAGACTTCTTGAATCAGTTGGGTTCTAATGACTTATTGGAATATGACTCATTCTTGACCAATTTAGAAGAATTGTGTAAGTTTGTACTCCTTGAACTACAAAACTACAAATGAATCTTCGTGAATAGTATTATTAACTTTTAACCTTTTTTGTGCATTGCAGGTAATAGTGAAAGTGTAAATTGTGAAAATTCGCAATTGGCAGTCCCTAGTTCATCTGCAGAAATAAACTCCACCCGTTCATCGGGATTGGCCATTTGTTCGTCAACCAGTGAAACGCCTATGGTCTCAACTCCTATAGATATTCAAGATGAGCTGAATAATTTAAACATAGGTAACCCTGCAATCTCAGGAAGTGACATAATTCAGAATGGCTCTACCCGTTCGACGCCTGTTAGCCTTCCGATGCTCTCGATGAATGAAGTTGCAGATCAGTATGTCCATTCATCGCTTGTTAGTCACCCTGAACTCACAAGAAATGGCACTCTGAATAAGGCTAACCGATCATTGTATATTAGTCTCCCAGTGATCCCTGCGCTTTCTAATAGCAATGGAAGTAATGCTCCTGTTGTACCAGTCAAAAAAGGCCAGAGCAGCAGTGGGTCAGCTAAGAATGAGCTGAGCTTTTTTGACCTATCCGAGCTGGCTCATGGGTTGAATGAAATAAGTATGCATTCCCACAACACGAGATTCAAGAGAAAAAGGACTTTCAAAATGTTGCCTACCACAATGGTCGTCATTAAAAAATACAAGAATGGAAAGCGACAGCAGATTTTCTCCAGAAAAGGGTTGGCAATAAAGAAAATAAACGGAAAGATTCAGCTTGCGATTGCAAAAAAATTCAAAAATTGATTTCCGTACATGGTTGATTGGTCGAGTTTGTTCGCTCGTTTTATGTACATGGTATGTTGTAGGCTATTTGATAAGTTGTGTAAATCGATGTGATGTCATAGATCAATTAAACCTCGTAGACTCTGCTTGGTTTTTGTATTAGCTAATAGATATGTTAGTTGTAAACTAGTTTGCTTTGTACGCACTTAAGTTAACATTAGTTGATTATTGTTGCAGATCTGATTCAATCTACAAAGATGATCGTACTTGTCTTGTGCTTTGTGAGACGCTTGGTTTGGTTTCAATTGATCCTGATTTAAAGCCCACATCTTCTATAAACTATAAGCCTGGATTCAGTATATACTTGTTTGTTTTCGAGGTGGAATAAATGTGTTTGGTTCTATAACATCGTCTGAATCCGGACTCGGGAGACAGTGCTACCCGGGTATTTTTTGATCGAGTTTGTGTCACGTATTCATTCCCATATTTACACTTTTGTTCATCTGACAAACTGAAGTAAAAATGCAAATTAAAATCATAAACATTATCTTGTAAAAGGACAGTTGTTAAGTATAAGTCAGAATCGGGAGTGTTCCCTAACAAGTATAGATAGCTTCGATTCCCGTAATTCGGAACAAAAGTTTCTGGTATTAATCCATATATTAGTTTTAAGCAGTTCATTATTTCAACTCCCGGAAACCCTGCGGCTCTTCCAGGGATGGTATACACCAAATTGAAAGTTTCTGGATACAAATAGACGTGGTGAGTTTAGTTTTAGTTTGGTTCTTCATTGCAGTTTACAAGCAATAATAAGCCTTCATTTCTACTACTTTAGATAGTAAGTAGAATGTTAGTTTAGTGCGAAGAGATATTTATTTCATAGTGCTTTGCATACATTTATTACTAGTATAGTTATATGTCACATTATCGAGACTTCTAAAAGTCGACATACTTGTACAGTTAAGACATTACATCCCACATCCTAATTATTCCATATTGCTGCGTTCGAAAATCTACCAACTTCTTCGTAATACTAATTGGTGTGTCAAGTAGAAATGATTGCTGATTTAAGTTCGAGTAATAGGTTTGACTGTGACTGGTTTGATAGTGACTGGTTTGACTGTGACTGGTTTGACAGTGACTGGTTTAACTGCGATTGGTTTAACTGCGACAGGTTTGACAGGGATTTTTGTTTGCTTTTGAGCTGGAGCTGTTGCGGGTAAAGTTCGTTTTCCTCGCATGATCGCATTGATTGCAGACGCCTTAGAGGCAACAAAGCTTCGGCTTTTCATTGCAGCAATTGACAAAGACTTGGACTTCTGCTGTGCTGTCTGTGAAGTTCTGAGAACTTTGCTTGTAGCTGTTTGCTCAATGTACTCGTAAGGATCCATGTGGTTACACTTGAGGCATGCTGTACCCATCTAACCACGCAATAAGTTTAATAGTTAGAATCGATTGAAGTAAATGAAGTAAAAGATAGTCTAGCCAATCTTTTTTAAAAATTCAACCTGAGATCGAAGTCTTCGAGAGCATTTTTCGATTTCTGTTTCATAAGTAAGTTTTAAAGTCTGCATGTCAATCTTTGCCAACTTCCAAGTGATAGGTTCAAGGCTGAGTGCGTTGTGGCTTATGATGTTCCCAATTTGAACTTCTTTCAACTCATGTCCAGCTGTATAGATAATGATAGTGATAAATATTACGACCACATTCATATTGAGACCGTTTTATTCATGTCTCTTTCTTATTACCATCGGTATAGTGTCGGAAGTAGTCATTGATCATGTCTGACAATCGGGGGTAAATGGGTGGCTTATCTTGCAAACCTGCATCTCGACTGATTCCTAAAGCGCCGTAGTTTCCCACAACATAAATTCCCAATATGACATGCTTGTAAGTCTTCCCATTCACAAGAGACCTGAAAGCGATAACTTATATGTAACTAGTCTTCGAAGGAGGATAATGTAAAATTAAATTGTACCTGAAATGAATGGGAAATCGCTCTACGATATTGGAATTGTTGGTGAAATGAATCCCCATTATCAAAGCATGCAGACATTTGATATGCTCCCCAGCTTTAATCAATTGCTTAGCTGTTCCCATCAAGTGCTTCATTGAGAGTTTTGTATTCACTCGGATTTTCGGCTCTCCGTCTCTCTCGTACCTTATTTAATTACAACTCAATCGAGCTTAAATGTGATACTTAAATGCAAAAAGTATTCTGAACATTTTTCAAATATTACCCTAACTGGTCGATGTACTTCTGGACACTTGATATGTATTGAACTATCTCCATTGGACCGTAGTCTTTGTAATTCGGAGGACTTGGGAGAAATCGCTTTTCACGCTTCTGAGTGGACTGAGGCTCTCCTTCATGTTCCTTCAGAACATGTTATAAAAGCATTTCATGGATGAAAGTACACAAAACATTTTAGTACACGCAGACATATTTTTAAACACGGAAGAAACCCTGAGCATGTACAAGAATAAACAGGGAAAGCAAGCCATAGCAAATCTGACTTTCCTGGCGTGTGACCACAGTCACAAATTCACAATAAGAAAGTCATTATTAGCACAACATGCACACGAAGGGAGATGTGACATATCCATTAATTCCTGTCATAATTTTTCTTTATAACTTTACACACACTCTCTGAGACACTCTCAGTCGTACATTGTATGCGTAGCGTGACATTGATCGGTACTGTGAATGGGAATATATATATACTATGCTTGGGGGACAGTTATCAGGAAAAGGGGAAGGACTACTATGAATTTGTACTCTAGCTTTGGTGTTTTATCAATCAAAAAGGTTCTGTCGAAATGTCACAGCTCATAAAAGTCATTGATTAGCAGATTAGCTTACTTGGATTTTACTAGCTGCATTCTGTTCTTGATCATCGGAAAGGGATCCATTTCTATCTCCATGCTCTGTGTCTGCTACTTCAGAAGCTCTGGCTGCTGCATTTGGAAGCTTTTTCTTGTTTTTAGCATGAGTACGAGCATCAGTTGGAGTAGTTTTGGCTCTTTTGGTAGTTAAGTCAGGAACTTTTATGGACTTTGGAGCCTTAATGGTTTTCATTTCAGTGCTAGCGGATTTCAAAATGTTGTAACTGTCCAGCTTTTTTGAGCCGTCATCCAGCAAGAGAGTTGGGGCAGATTTTAAGGGTACTGCTGGAGGGTGAGATGCGACACTTTGAGCTTTATTGTCCTTTGAGGTTATGGATGTCATTTTTGGGACAGCAATTTTTACTTTCTTCATTAACTTTTTCTTGAACTTCTTCAGCTTATCTGAACCTGGCTTAGATGAAGATGTGCCAGTTATTGATGAATCCAGAGAATGTTTTGGAAGTAGCTCCAAAAAGCCTCTAGGAGAGTCCGCATTTTTTCTGGCTGAGTCAAGATAGTCGACATCTTTGTATGTTTTGCTCTCTTCGATAATTGCAGCCACAGCCAAAGAAATGTCCCGAGATAAGGTCCTATCTTTGTCTTGCTCTGAGGTGCTGCGGGGGGAATTCAGGATACCTCTTGGCGAATCAGCTTGTGACATGTTTCCGCTTTGATCTATACGTGTTGGTGCTACTACAGGTCTCAACTTTGCTTACGTGTTAGTGCTTATCAAAATTGCACATGATGGGGGTCAAACTTGATGTATAATAATGAACTGTCTGGAGCTGTAAAATGTGTTAAAATGGACTTGAAGATTTCAACGCAGCTTTACTTTCAAGCAGTACATCGTTACTGAAATCTTGTACTCCATAGCAATTTATCCATTAATTCCTTTCAGAATTTTAGAAGAAGAAATCTTCCTTTGTTTTAATTTCCAGATTTTTTCGACGCTCAAAGTCCTTCAATATGGTCCATGCAGTTATCTATTGCATGAGAGGCTGGATTGCGTTCGTGGCCTTTATCGAGCTCAGCAATGCCATCCGATGCTTCATCGACGAGGAAAAATTTCTACAAGGAAATGTATTTAATTCCGGAGCTGATAATGAGAAAGGCAAAGCAATTATTAATATGAAAGATGGAAATATTTTTCATAAAACGCATCTAAAAATTTTAACTAGCGTGCATTTGAACTCATAGTGACTTCCATTACGGCACGACTTTTGGGTCGTTACTGCCTTCTGAATTCCATGATTATGGTTCATTGTGCACTTTTTATTCATCACCTACCAATCATCACCCTTTCCATTTGTTCATTGACGCTGTCTATTCTGCTGTACGGTTCAGAGGCAATGTACTACTACACCTCACCTATAAATTTTTACGTCATGTTTCCTATATTTATTTCATGTAAGTCCACGCATATTCATGAATGACTTTAAAACCAACGTAAAGCGCAATATTTTCGTTGAATTTTGTAGTTGTCACAATAATCTGCCTTCTCATCGCTCCTATTTTCTTGGAGCCGGAGCCGAAAAGAAAAAAGACAATTATACATGAAGAAGAAGACGAAGAAGATGAAGAAGTCCGAGTTATTAAACAACGACAAGCTCAAACTCTGCCTAACTTGGCTACTCGAATTAAAAAGACTCAGTAAACAAAGCAATCAAGATAATATTTAGTAATTAGGAGTAATGAAACATTTCGTAACAATTAACAATTTTTTATTTACACCATGGGTCACTTGCTTAATATATTAATTTTAGTGTATAGAATATTGCAGGAAATAGGTGATTTGCTTCTCAGTTTATTGAATCTTTCATAATAACGTTATGCAATAATGTACACAACTTAAATCTCGAGATAATGTTATTAATCTTATTAATGTTCCATTAAACGTAACTATAAATGAATTGCTTAACATAATATAAGTCATAAGTAACAGTTTTTTCATGCAAGTTATATAATACAAAGAGGAAACGAAATGAAGTGATATCAATCCTTATTTTTTTCTATTTAGTTTAAGTAAAGGCCTAGTGGTTTTAGGGACGAACCGAATAGTCAACGATACCCGTGTCCCTCTATTCACTACGTCACCAATTGACGCAGTGGTTACATGCTTGAGGTTGATAACTTTATCTGTTACAGTATCACTCTTTACTTCGTCGATTCCATGCAGCAACGTATCATAACACTCATCCTGTAGAACTAACAGACTTCTGGGCTCCAAGAACAAGGAAAACTTATACCTCTGTTTAAAGTCTGTCTTCTTAGAATCTGCTTGCTGTACAGACGTCTGTAAGATGGTACAGACACATTGATTTAAAAATCGATTTAGTTTATGGTTTAGTTTTAGTTTAGTCGATTTAGTTGACCAGTATTACAGCTAGATATGTCATTGTCTTACTTCTTTAGGAAGTGGAGTGTAGAAATTAAGCATGGTATGAGATCCTAGGTTAATTGTAGTTATCGTTGGATGGAACAAAGACCCATCAAGGTGCGGCTATCATAATGAAAAAAATCACGTTCATATTTGTTTGACTCACTTCTATTATATTACCGACCGGCTACTGGGCTTAAAATACTCTCCAACTCACCATAATCCCTTGTCCAGGTTGATATTCATTAATTAAACAATGATTAGGAACCTTTCCATTGAACAAATCAAGACCTTCGACTTTTTTCATGTACTTCTTGAGCCACTATAAACACAAAAAATCTTGCAATCGCCAGACATTCAATCTCAATAATTTTTCTAACAATAAATCACTTTAATACATCTGGAATTTCTTCAGCGACCATTCCCCTAGGATGAGGCATCCCTCCCCAATTCTGCAGCCGTCTATTGGAAAGCTGCGTCCACTTCGGCTTCGGTGCATGCTCAACCTGTTCCAAGAGAAACTTCTCATCAGCCTCAGTAATGAACTCCGGAACGTAGAAAATCGTCGGAGGTCCCTGCAAAACCACACCCACTCAGATTACACAAGAGAAACATTCATCCCCCGATTCAATATTCATTTTCATACGTACAAAGTG
>Ga0194135_10000194_pt1 | contig 35535 bp, 34 predicted proteins | sample LitLau_LLRF_2013_FD_134024 | JGI IMG/M metagenome (GOLD analysis project Ga0194135, IMG submission 134024) | Freshwater sediment microbial communities in response to fracking from North America - Little Laurel Run_MetaG_LLRF_2013 (version 2) | ecosystem: Environmental > Aquatic > Freshwater >... | reverse complement strand
TCTCTCTCTCGATAGCACACCATTCTCATACTTTCTCCAGCTGGGTCAAAAAAGGCTTCCAGTCTACAGTCAAAAACATAAAATCGGGCCTATGCCATCCTTCCTACTACTATATATGTTATGTCTCATAATCATTCGACAAGGATGATGAAAATGTCGAGCTTTTAGTGTTCTCATGTCCAACATGTCCACGGGAATCTCCACAACTGCTTTCAATCACAAGTAACCTGCCGTCTGCTCTTGGGCATTGTCCACCACCTGCTTCGGGTTGTTGCAGAATGCGTGCCAAAGCGAATTCTATCACGCATGCAGTCATCGCTGTATTGTTGCCTCTCTATATCGAGACAAATTAATTCCCTCAAATTTATTTCCCTATAAAAAGAATCAAATCCACTCACTCTACGTGAAGTGAGTGATGGAGTGGATTTTATTTTTGAACCGAAGAGTGGTTTTTTGTCCTGCTTCCCTTCCTCCTTTCACAATCCTCCAAAATTGAACAGTGTGTCTAGTGGAATGTATATCTTTTACAGTGGCAGCTAGTAAGCTTTGTACTCCATATCCATACATTATAAAAGTAGATGTGTATGTGCATGCTCCTGTGTATATTATGTGTGTGTCTTTGGCTCTCCACTCGAGTGGCGGCGGTGGTGGTGGTTTTGTGATTGAGATGTTGGCGTAGAAGTGAAGTAGCTGTGTACACGTATATATACAGTGGGCTAGCAAGTAAGAGAGTGACTCACTGGTGCTAAGGACGATGATACAAGAAGTTGTATCGGCACCCAGACCAGAGAAAGAGAAAGCTTAGACTTGTTCATCATTATATTATTGCCATGAATTTGGAATTCTCTCTAAGGAGAAAGAAGGTAGGGAGGGAGACACGACAACGACTTATTTCCTTTGTGACCTTAGCAGAGAAATGCCCGAGGACATCCGCAATGCGCTCCACCACCTAGGTTTACTTAAATTAGAACTGCCCATGAATTGTAATTAGATGGATATGCAACCACTCCGTGTCCACAAAAGAAGTCATTGTTATCTTTCGCCCATTATGTGAATATATGGAATGTCTCTAGTTTTGTATATTTATGCGTAAATCGAAGCAACACGAGAAAGAACATGTATACACAGAGCAGAGAGCAGAGGCATATTGATCAAACACGAAACCATAGGGTGTCCCATCAGAAGCTTTCTCCGTGCACTCCATAACACACATTCAACATCACATCACACTCAGGAAGTACACGAGAAAGCCTTAAATTAGAAACACTTGCCATTCCACTCCATGTAGATTTAGAAAGGAAATCCATTCACTCCAAATCCCATTCTTTAAATCTCTTCCCGTCCATCTCTCAACTCCACGAATAACTTTTCCCTCCCATCTCTCCAACAATCTCGAATCTCTCACTGTCTTTCATAACATACAACACACACACACACACGTAGGAGGTCAAAGGTAAAGAAATCTTTAAGCAGCCGATGATGATTACTCTATTCCACTTCGTTTAATCTCCTATTCATCCACATTAAATTTGCTTCGGATTCAATTCAATAATCTTACTATTTTGCATCACTTGCTTTCTCCTCGAGTGCCGATGAGAGAGAGAGAGAGACTTGCTGAGGGTGTGCTCACTCACACACACACGTATGGCTTTATATATTGTGACTTTTCCATTGATCCGAGAAAGGTGAAGGAATAAGGAAAAGACGACTCGACTCATGCATTATGAATCCCATCACTTTCACGAGTGAATAACTCTTGTCTTTCCGTATGGAAAGAGTCCTTCGCGTGAGAAAACGCGGCCTAGTTATATATATATTGCCCATGTATACATATTATCATCCTACACAAGTCACCCATTTCATCTATCCACGATACGCACACAATGCAACCACAACCAAAAACCGATTGATGCTGCTGTTCCTTTTATGACATAAAGCCACTTCTACCATTCTACTCACCGTTTATTATTGTTCTCCTCAACAACAACGACAAACGATGAGCGATCCAAACTACCAGACCATCACCGGACATACATACAAACACAGATTGCTCTCTCTCTCTCTGTGTCTGACTTTGCTTGCTCAGTCATTTCCTCGATACAAAACACTCTCTCTTCTCCGTCCATATTCTACACATCATGATCATCATCATATATACCTCCCACCACAAGCCTCCCAGCAGATAAAGACACACCGAGATGTTTCCACCAGCTTTATTGTCTTTTACCTCCTGCCATTCCACCAACGATAATACCAGATCCTTTTTGTTCTTTAGGATGAGCTACTTCGAGAGGCTGTGGGACGACTCGAGTCATCTGACTCTGCCTTGGCCCCAGCTGCGGACGCAATCAGGTTCGTAATTAAATTTTAATTCCACTTGGGGCATGCTTTCTTCGGGAATTATTCAGGGAGAGTGTGAAATCGCACGGATTTCGCGAATCCATTAAGCACCCACTCATCCACGTCCCGAAATACGCCTCACAGGACAGGATCTCTGTGGAAGGGGTGCATGCGATATGTCCTTCTATACGCAAATGGAACAACGGGGGTTGTTGTTGCCACTTTAAAGCTTTCTCTTGTTTTCCTTCCCAAAAATGACTTTCCCTGCAAAAATCAAAATAGAAACTTTTTTCCTCAAGCCAGGATTGAAACTTTTTTATTTTTTTAAAGACTCCCATAAACTTCTCTTACCATCATCGTCGTCGTCGTCATCGTCAAATCTTGAACTATCCGTTTCCAGCATTTTTTTTCCTTTCGAGATAAAGAATAGAGTGAAAGTTCTCCATATACACTTTCTTTTGACAACTTGTGTTTATTCAATTTGTCTTGAACAAAGTTGTCTTCACTTGCATTGTGAGACCAAAAGTGATTATCGAGAGACACAAGGTGTATTGAGTCGTGTTTGCTTCTTCTTCAGTGGGTGTGGCTCACAAACTCCCTTTCTCATTCCTTTTCTTTCCATCTTAAAGTAAATCAAAGGTCTTTCCACATCCTTTTGTATTCCGTTATTTCTGATTGAGATGAAAGTATGAAAGAATAAAGGAAGAACCAACTTTGTATTAGCAGCGGCTCTTGCGTGTGGTTCTTCTTCACTGTCGGTGGTCGACTCTCCGATAGAAATTATTCAAAGGCCACACAAACGCTTAACAATAGTGTGTCTGGGGTATATACGCACATATAGAGATATAAGCATGGGGTATCCCGTATATATACAGACACACTCTTTCATTTAAGTACATGTATGTCTTGTGAAGAAGGAAATAATAGTAAAAGTAATTTCAATTCGTAGGTCTAAATTGGCTGAGAGAGTGAAGACCACAATGGATGAAAGTTCCTCGGTGGGGAAAGCTCCATCCCTTCTGTGTCCAGGTACCTCACACCCGTTCGACGAGATTGCCGTGCTATTCAAAGGTGCGACTCAGCAAGGAGGTGAGTCTTAATTATTATTCAGCAAATTGCAAGAGAAAGCAAAGAATAAGGTCGATCAAGATCTCCATGCATTGTAGTCTCTATGCATGATAGTCCCATTTAAGTCAACATCTATTCTGCTACAACCACCACCACCACCACCGCCGCCGCCTCATCTCTTCTCTGCTGTCTCCTCGACGTGAACGCGTACGCGTACTCTGTAAACTCCCTATAGATAACGAACAGCGTGTAAGCAAGTCTGATGTCGGTGGACGCCAAGGAATGCTTTTAGCTAATTCATTTCCTCTGAATGACTTTTGAATCTCGTTCCTACTACACTCCATCTAATCTGAAGGGATTAATGAAGAGAGACCTAGGCCAACATTGCATTGCATGACAAGAAGGATTTTCTCTTTTTTGTTTCTTTCCACTTGATTTGTGGCTTGGATTTCAAACGAGACAAACACACACACACACACACACAAATTCATGTACACACACCAAATTACTGTCTTTCTATGTATATAGGTACTCTCGTGACTGTATATGAACGAGACTAGTTTTGCAAAATTTGAAATGATGCTAGGGCAAAGCTACTTTATATATTATATGTGTGTACGGTACGGTGGTGGTGGCATTTCAGTTGAAAAGCCTGAAGAGGAAGTGACATGATCCGTGGTGGACTTGGAAAAGAGTAATTACATTCATGACTTGAGGTCACTTGGACCCGCAGTTTTGTACTGTCCAATTACTCTGTGTTTGGCTGACGGTGTGTGGATTTATGAAAATGACAAAATAATGAGATTCTTCACAAAAGTTGGTGGCGGGGGATGGTGATGTGAGACAGGAAGGAAATTCGGCCAGAGAAAAACTTGTCTTGAAGTAGGAGAAAAATGCTAAAGAAATGGAATGTTGAATGTGTATGTGACAGCTTGGAATGGGAAGAAGGCGATGTTCTACACAGTCACATGTCTTTAAAAGTCTTCGTCGTTCCTCCTCCATGTGTGTCCAAACAGACGAAAAGAGAGATTCGTTTTACAACAAATCCGAAAGAGAAATAAGATGAGTTGCGAGTTCCTCAGAGAAAGTGCCCAGAAGGGAGAGAGGAAATTTGAGACTTCACCACAGACAGACCTTCTTCCGATCATCTAAACTATCATCACCACTACCAAAACACACACTCCTTGAATGCCACACTGTCAACCATCACCTTTCCTTCCGACCATCCGACAGAATGTTAATTACTCTCACCCTATCTCTTTATTATATAGAGACGCACACCTACACACTTATCTATATATATATATTTATATATTGTCGCTGCTCCTCTCTCATACAAATTAATCCAAACTTCTTTCTTCCTAAAACAAACACTCCCAAGAATATTTGAACACGGTATATAGTGGTGGTGGTGGTGGTGATGGCAGTGGTGGTGGGTGATCTTTAAAATGAAATTAAAACAAGACTGAGAGAGAGAAAGAGATCAGGAGGTTAGTTCATATGTATACGGAGGAATTAGTTCCACAGAGGAAAAGAAGACTTTTTCATCCCATCAAATATCCATGAGACTGTTCTATATAACAGTATTGATTGGAAGTGAAGACGAAGTGGAAATAGGAATTCTCGTGCATGGAACAATTTGGAGAAAGTTCGCCCGAGCCTCTTTCACCCACCCTACCAATATCACCACCAGATGATATACCACAGGATGATGAGGTGGAGCCTTTTTGTAATGTATACATACATATCGAACAGTGGTGACTTTTATTGCCTCCACTTCACCATATCTGCCAGTTCTAATACAAAACGACGTTTCCCCCATTCAATAGTGTAGCCCTCGCCGCATATTTCAAATATTCATTGGCTTCATCTTCATCATGAGAAAGAGAGAAAACGAAGGTTGACCGTAGATTCAAATATTATTGGTATTTCTGAGGAATGAGCTTTCTCTTCGTATTTCCTAAAGTATGCAAAAATATTGAATGTTTTCCCTTGGAGCGAACAAATAACTTCCACAGAGAGCGAGAGAGAGAGATGAGTTTTTACGCTCTCTCTAAAGAGTTTTTGATGCTTCGTAGTTCGTATATATTGGTGGTTGGTAGGCTTGTACTACTTGTACTTAAAGAGAAGTGGCAGTAATAGTGATGGTGGTGGTGGTGATTCTAAACTGGATAACGAACTCAGAGAGAGAGAGAGAAAAGGAAGAAGATGAATGTTTGGGCTGATTTATTGGCACAGAGAGAGAGAGAGAGAGTATAATCTACAAAATTGTTCCTCTTTTCTTTGGTTTGGTTTATGGTGGGCCGCAGATGGGATTTCCGATTTGGACACTTTTACACGGGGCTTGGGACGAGCGTACTTTGGGGCATGTGCCTCTCGTTTCAAGCGTGCTTACAGATCCCTTGGCCCGGACTTTGGCAAGTTCCTCATCAACCTCGACGGAGTCCTCGAAGCTCTCAAGCATTCTAATCAAGGGTACGTCTATCCATCTCCTCTCTAATTCATCCCTACAACCTATATATAATATAGTGAGGAGTCTAATTTGCAATAAGCAATAATGCAAACTCAATGATATGCTACATAAATCACATAAACATCTTCTGTTCGCTACACACTCTTCTTAAGAAACACTCTACCCTGCACACCATAACTAAACGAGATTATCCGATGATAATTCACCTACTGAGCGATTCCTCCTCTGTCTCTCTGAGAAAACTCACTTTCTCCTGGTCTTACGTTCCCCTCATCTCTCTCCCATATATACACATATCCTCCCTTCCTTTAACTCTCGCTATCTTCCTTCCATAGTATCCGTTCAGTCAGAGACAGGCTCGCGCTTCTAATTCTCCAACTATATATGATACACACACACACACACGGATCGTTACTCGTGTATATGATTCAGGAGAGAGAGAGTATTGTATTTCATTTGTCCCACAGAATGGCTGGAATCGGAGACATGAAGGAAACAATTGTAACTACCAAGGAACCCTGGGACCATCAAGTAACTTCGCACACTCTCCAACGCTACACCATAGCGTACACCACGACCAGCAAGGACCCTCTCATGGGCTCCTTCTTCCTTGCAGTGTTATCTTCTATTTGTACAAATCTGTATGCCTCGACATGCCGGATTAGTTGCCGGTCTACTTCTCCTGCGACTTCGTCATTCTTCCTTTACGACATTAGTCTCGACCTCCAGCCACCAGACTCGACTAAAAAGTCCCCCGAAATTAAACTCTCGTCCGATCCTCGCCACTTGGGAATCTCCGTGTCCCTGTTCAGCCGAGCTTTCCCCTGGCACTTTGTCTTGGATCGCAACCTCAACATTGTCCAGATGGGAATAAGTTTGTTGAAACTCCTCACCCCGAGAAGCACGACGAGTGCCAGAGTGACAGACTTCTTTGAGTTCGTCCGACCTGACCTAGGAGTAACTGACCACATTTCATTCGAGTCTGTCTACCGAAGGCTTAACACGCCCTTCCTCTTCCGCCTCACGAAGAACGGAGCTTGCAACAAATGTGCAGAGGTGAGGTGGTTTCTAATAATCTGCCCTCGTCTCTCTCGCTCATCGTTTGCATTCACATGGAAATGAGAGGAAGTGTGGGTGCGGCTTTTACTTACACACACTCTCTCTCCTTATAATATTGATTGACTCCTACAGGGAATGGAGTTAAAGGGACAGATGATTGATTGCCTTGAGTCTGGCTGCTTACTATTCCTCGGATCACCTCTCATCGATGGCTTGGAAGGCTTGACGACCCGAGGTCTCTTCATCTCTGACATCCCCATCCACGATGCCACTCGCGATGTCATCCTCGTCGGGGAACAGTCACGAGCTCAGGTAAACTCCCTTCCTTTAATGGCCTTCACATTAATTTGCATTAATTTCACGTTCCGCCCACCAAAGAAGCCTAACTTTCTCCCTTAAATCCTAATTGCTTCTTTCTCCTCGAGCGTCTCTTTTAAATATGAATCAATCCTTTATGCTCCCCAGTCTCTATTATACACACATGGGCTCCTGGCATATCCTCACTCTCCCTGTTCACTCACAGTCCAAATGGGCCTCTTCCAATTTTTTATCCCATGAAAACTAAGTTTCCCCTTCTCTCAGCGAGGATAATCATTTTCCGAAATAGAATTTGGACGGCTTAAGGAGCAAGTTGAGAAAGAGCTTGTCGTCGTTCGTTGTGTGTACAATTATTATTGAGAGGAAGTTTTTATTGAAGTGAATACCATCACGGATAGACGAGGACAACACAGGAGCGAATTCCTCGTTGCTTTATTGCACCGACATGACCTCAGCTTCCTTCATTAAAAATCCATTCTGGTTCCTATTTCTTCCTTGAGAAAAGAGAGAGAAAGACAGAGAAAGCGACAGAGGAGAGTGTATGTATGTGTGTGTGCCTTTGTGTGTGTGTGTGTTGTGTGTGCGATGAGACAATTTAGTCTGTCGTAAAAGAAAAGGAAGACGTGTAGCATAGCGAAGCACGAGCATACTGGGTGAGTGGTGAAAGGGAGAAAGTTGGACTTTCTCCGGGAGAGTAATAAAAGACAAAGAGAAGCAGGACACTTAGTTCGAACGAAAGAAATCCAACACAAAGTCATTAGGATGTTGATTACACTTTTAAGGAAATAAATTGCTTAGCCAGGTCATATATACTCTCTCTCTTTGATTAAATCGCTTGCCTTTGGTGGAGAGTATCGATTGAAGAAGGAGTTTAGTAAGAAGGCGAAGAGGGATTATTAGTGGCTAATTATGATGTCATCGGTGGTGGTTTCTTCACACAGGATGGACTCAAGAGACGCATGGACAAGTTGAGACAAAGTATTGAAGAGGCTTCCGTGGCCGTCGACAGAGAAAGGGAGAAGAACGTCTCACTTCTTCATCTCATCTTTCCCGAGGACATCGCAAAACGCTTGTGGCTCGGTATACTTTCTCTTTTGTCAGCACTTTCCCCATTCAATGACTTTCTTCAATTAAAATCCCCTTCCTTTGATTCATTACTTACTCTTTCAGGAGAAAGCATCGAGGCCAAGACGCATGAAAATGTCACCATGCTTTTCAGTGATATCGTGGGGTTCACTTCCATTTGCTCCACGGCCACTCCCATGCAAGTGGTCACCATGCTTCAGAGCTTGTACACTCAGTTTGACGCTTTCTGTGGACAACTCGATGTATACAAGGTAAGCGTGCATACGCTCTTACCATCTCCTACTCTAACTCCAGACTACAGTATGCAGCGACTCAAAACCTATGGATATTCCTCCGGTGAAAGTCGTATTCTTCCCTGGGTAGTCAAACTCATTGTACATTTTACACGTGGCGTACATCTGATAAAGATTATTGCACACGGAGTTCAAATTAATCTTCCTTTTGTCTTGGATGTTGAAATGACAAAATACTTGTGCATGAAGTGTTTCCAAGAACAGGATTAATTTTGAAGTTTTTAAGCTGAGACTACGAGGAATTCGTTTCATAAACAGCTGACTAGTTTTGAATTAATTGGGGAATTTATCAATATTGTCTCGCCAGAATATTCAGAGCTAGAGAGATAGACAGAGAGAGAAAGAGAGTTGCGTAGGAGGGACGATTTTGGTGAGCTTTGCCTTCCACTCTGACGAGGACGATGAAGAAACTGTGTAATGGAAGGGTTTTTGCTCTCTCAAGCCTCATTGCAAGCGTTATAAGTTTTCACAGCAGGAGATCTCTTGATGACCCGATAAATTACATCCTCTTTGTGTGCTAATTGATTCGAGCATAAGGATTCTTTCCGTGTCTATAATATATAGGTGGAGACGATAGGCGATGCTTACTGTGTGGCGGGTGGTCTACATCGTTCGAGCAAAACACATGCACAGCAAATAGCGTGGATGGCTCTAAATATGATCAGCACTTGTCTAAATCACGTAGCCCATGACGGTCAGCCGATTCGAGTAAGTGAACCCATACACGCATACATGAGAGAGACAGAGAGAGGGGATTGATTGAAATGGAGAAAGCAATCTTGTGATTGTTCTTCTTCTGCAGATGAGAATAGGAATCCACACCGGGTCTGTGCTGGCAGGGGTGGTTGGTGTAAAGATGCCTCGCTACTGTCTTTTCGGGAACAATGTCACCCTTGCCAATAAGTTTGAGTCGGGTAGTGAGCCCATGAAGATCAACATCAGTCCCACCACTCACAGGTATGAGAGACAATTCATTCTTTCAGATAGATGAGCTCCATTTGAGACACTCTTTTTTCTCGCCTTGACACAGACAACTGATGGAAACAGAGGGATTTGAATGTGAGCCAAGACCAAGGGAATGTTTGCCGAAAGGATTCCCCCAAGACATTCCTGGAACCTGCTACTTCGTCCTGTCCTACAAGCACCCGTGCCTTCCCAAATCCGCACCTGAATTCCAACACATTCATCAAGGCGTCAATACTCTTTGTGATTTCTCCTTCAAGGAAATCTCCTATGATTAACACTCTCCGTGTATAGTAATCATAAGCTCCACACCACAAGTCAATGTGCGTATACGACAATGCGACCTTCCTCTCTCATCCTATTCACATTAGAATTTCATCTCACAACCTTTCTTTTGCTGACTCAGGCAAGAAGGAAATCTATCATCATCTGTGTTTTTTGGGTAAAAAGTATCCTCATCCGCCACTCTATATAAATGCCAAATGCCTTGTAATTCCAGTAGTTGTCCCGAGTGGTCACTCAACCCTTTATGGGATGACACCTTAGGGCCACTCCTAACGAGACGTGCACTGTGTTCTAATTTTTGAGTGCAGTCCGCACAATCTCTACCGACACTCACCCTACACGTATACATTCTTCGAGATATACATCAATGTACACTGTACTACACACATATATATATTGTACACACACAGACACATACATTGAATGAATGTTGAATCGATGAGTTTGCTTTCTCCTCGGGTCACACACACACACACACAACTAAACTTTCCTTCCTTTGTCCAAGAAAGTCATTCGTTATCATTATTATGATCATCCACAGCCCATATGCCCGTGTATATATATATATACCTACACACCTCTATATCATCCGTCTACAATTGATTGTGCACACACACAAAAGACGTGCTTGTATGTGTCTGTATTATTACTCTGGCTTGATGTTCTAATGTAAGAGTAATCCATTTTGGATGAAGTTTCGTGGTCAAAGAAGCTGTCTAAGTGTATTAAATAGGTTACAAAGATATCTTTAACACGATCGGCACTCACTCATTCTGGATTTATCATCAGAGATACATATAATAAGTACAAACTATTCTCATGTCTGTATACTATTGCAATGTTAAAACATCATGTGGAGTATGTATGATGGAGGTGCTGTGCTTCGTACAGTCACAGAGAAAGTAAAATCTAGTACAAGTCGTGTAAAACTTGATGTGTGAGTGTATTATTATTGTGTTTACTGTGTTGTATACGAATACGAGAGAGTGGCACGATGTGGCATGTGGTTGAAAAGTTTATTATATGTGAGATGCGGCAGGAAGGTGACTGCTGATTTATGTCCTAATGAATAAATGTAAGATGAGATTTTGTGTACTAACAATAAGTGTAATAAATAGCTAGCTTTGCTACTTGCTTTAATGAAACACAAACTTACGCGTTAAGTCTCTTTCTCCAGTAGAATTGAGTTTCTCGCTAATATTGTTATATTTTGAATGCATGCATGAATGAATACAGAAAGAGAGAGAGAGAGAATTTTGGATGGCACGACGACCACCACGAACCAAATAAGCTGCCTGCCGGGTCTATATACATTCTGTGAGTTGTTCATTCCTGCAAAAGCTGTGAAAGTGGTAAGCTGAGGAATCAGAATTACTCGTATTTATAGAAGACACCAAAACTTGCAACCAATGCTACCAACTCTCTCTCTCTCTCTCGTTCATTGTGCGATGAACATTATTAGAAAATTATAATTACACGAAGTTTTCACAAAGGACCATTGTCTACTAGTCGCGTCATTGAGTTCATTCCCAACAAACTGAAATATGTATATTAAAGTTATATCGCACACCAGCCAAGTCATTTCTCTCCTAGCTTCCTGCACGAAAAGGCGAGAGGGGCAGTAATATGCAACAAACACACGAGAATAGGTGATATTTGAACTGCATAAATATTTGGGACACCAAATCCACTCTCTCTATCTCCGTTTCTCTTCATTAAACTTTGTCAAAGTATGAGCGTTATGCTCGCGAGTAATGACGGTGACAAAGGGATATTATCACCGTAGTCCTTAATTTGTTCTTTCACTCTTCTTCTCGCGCTTTCAATGAGATATTTGAACACTTTAAGAAATAAAATTCATTTATTAAGTTACCCGAAATTGCCTCCGTTTTTATTCCCTCGATAAAAACACGCGAAGAAAGAGGAAGCTGAAGAAGTGTATGTATAAAACTTGACGTGAAAGTACTTGGCTTCTATATGTAATAAGTCCACAGTACTTGGTGTGTGGAGACATTTTTAGACATTTTACATTATTACATGGTCTGGAGTTGAAGCATGGGATACAAGAATGGACGAACTTTTCAATGTTTTACCTCAGGGAACCTGAAAAGTTAACATGGTATTGAATTTCTCCCATGTTTTTCTCCAGATTTCTCCGAAACTGTCAAACCCGACGTAACAGGTTGTCAAGCAGTGCCCATTTGAAATTAATATGGCTTACTTAACACAGAGACTTCCGTGTATTACTTCCACGACAGTTTTTTAAACTTAAATAATAACCTCTCCTTTTGTAATAGAACCTACACGAGCTTTTAGTGACAAAAATCACAAGGCTGACTTTATGGAATTCAATCCTCTATTTTCTTAATTAACTTGTCAGAAAAGTAAATACAAACGTATAATTCCTGCTTATATACAGTTCCAGTCCATCTCTGTAGTTTCACATTAAGTAACATTATAAACTCAATGTGAATTAAACATACACATTCGCAAAAATAACTTTCCCTGCCCCATTCTCCATCTTATCTTCTTCCTCCATCTTCTATTATTCCATCCAAATGAACAATTCCTAAACTTCTCCTTGAAGTGAGACACACTCCAAACAAACTGTGGAGAAAGTCCCATGAAATTATCTCTAAAATTCTGAGAGAGAGAGAGAGCTCCCTCACGTTGAATTTCCATGTGTGTGTCTCATTAATTTACCTTTAAGTACCTAAACTCAGGAAGAAAACTAGTCACCCTAACTCACTTCCAAATCCCCCAGAAATGCTTCTACTTAATACACAAAACTTCTCTTTAGTAATTCAGTAATTGTAAGTGCTCCTCGTCAACCCCTTCTCACCGTTTACCAAATCATTAAAACTCTACAACTCTATGCATGCTACAACTCTTATAAGCAATTAAATGTAGTGTGCCTCTCTCATTGTGTTGCAATGAAATCCTTGTTCAAATTACCAACTCCACCTTTCACAATAATCAAATAATGACCATCGATCTTCTTATCCATGACAGTCAACAGTATTTCTGAAACTTTCCCCGTCTCATGTCTTATTAACAAGCCAAACTACACACACACATATATAGTACAGTCTCCACCATGATACTATCTATCTATCTACCTATACTACCTAATATATAGACACACAAATGCATTAATGTCACCCACGATATACTTCATCCTTTTTAATCCAATAATCCAATTAGTGACTCCCCACAATCTATACAAAACCAACTTGTTCTCTGTATTTCCTCCTCCTACGTACATATGTTCTTTAAATGCGCTTAATAAATGCTGAAGCTCTTATCATTATCCACTTAAGTTTTGACCCCAACCTTATTTCTTCTCTATTCTCTACCAATGCTACTACTACTACTACTACTACACCCCTCCTTGCACACAGTCATTATATACACGGAATATAAGTTCGTGTGCAGGTAACATAAATTATTCAGATGCAGCCTGGAGCTTTCCAAGTCCAAGAATCCAAGTCTAACGCAACTTGTACTACTAAAAGTACTACTAACGCAGATCATTCCACCTGATCATCAGATCCACCTGGAGAGAAAGGAGCGGGTGAAAGTGGGAGAAAGGCAAGCTCTCTCGAACAGAAGGAACGGTTCCCACGAAAAGCGCGCGAGTCAGCTGAATTTGAATTCTCTCTATGATCATCATTGTCCCACATTTCTGTGCACTCCGCAGTACTCCCATTAATACCAATTCATCATCACACAATGTGCACAAAATAGAGAAGAGTCATATTATTATTATTATTAACAAGGGAGTTTTTATTCCATCACAGCTTTAACATTAAATTATATTAGTCGTTAGTGTGGGTGGTGTGATGATGGTAGGCGAATGCGTTGTGCGTTGATCGAGGATTATTATATTGGAGTCATTATTGGACATTAAAGGCGCAATGATATATGTTAAACATCGAGTTGAACATCATTAATATTAAACCATAAAAATATCTTTGTCTTGATGATGTTGAGGAGGAGGGAGGTCTTGGGAATAAACTAGAATCAGAATCATTACAAGAGTTATTATTAGTAGCGTAGTAGTATTAAAGTGGTACTACAAGGTCCAAATTCCAACAACATCAGTGTTGAAGTCTTAGTATTATTTGGTGTGAGTCATTCTGTACTGGGCTTTAAATATTTTTATCTTATTTATCATCTCGTGGGTTTGGACGGAGGACAGTAGTAGTAATCTCGTATATTAGCTTTATCATCAAATAATAACTGTACTAAAATCGAACTGCGTGTGTCTGTGACATTTCACATTTCCTCAGTCTTCTTATAAACTCGGAATTGGTAAGTAGTTTTGGTCAACTGAAGAATATTATAAAAATGCAAGTCATAATAACTCATGTATCCTTGAACGATTAGAAAGCAAGAACAAAGGAAGGAAACCAGACGGGAATTATTATTGTGGAAACCTGCTGTCTGCTACTTCAAAATTGAAAATATAGTGAGGTAAGGACGATTTTTTATTTATTTTGGTTTAAGTATTAATCTGTGAAATCTGATAGACATAGTTAGAATTCAAAAAGATGTACAAGATTAGACTCGTTGAATTTGTAGATTGGTTAGAAATAGGCATAGGGAATGAAACATTGGTAGTAGTAAAAGTTGTGTTTGAGACGGGTGCATGGTAAAAATGCCGCCACCGAGAAATGTCCATTCTCGGGGCTGCCGTGGGTGGCGTGGTTGCTCTCGAGTTCAGAACTGCTGCTGCACATTTTCTGGTTCATCCTGCAAAAAATCAACGGAGAAACTGCCATTCCTCCTCTCATTCTCAATCTTCTCTGGCACCAGAAGAGCGGACCAAAAGTTAACAGTTTGAAGCAGAAGCTGAAAAATAAGTACAAGGATGTCAAGGAGAAAGGCAAACAAAAGTCGACGAAGAGGTTCCAGGGTCTCGGGCCCTTCGGGGGAGTCAGCTGCTGGTGATGGTGGTGGGGTTGAGGCCCAGGTCGGTAGGACTGAGGAGGCCGATCAAGTCAACATGCACGACGATGGTGGGGGTTGGGCAAAAATAGTCGCTATATTTGCAGCAGCCATCGTCGTATTCGCTATAGTCTCATCAGAAAGCACTTTCGATAACAACTTATTTATAATCTTATGCAAATGGCTTTTACTTCATTTAATGGTCTTTATCGTGGGGTGTGATGATGGGGTATTTGTTAATCAGACACATCACTTGAGTAAGAGTCTATATATGATTATAAAATTATGAGCAGCCACCAAGTGGGAAGAAAACAACAATTTATAATAACGAATTCTTTCTTTTAATTTTGTTTACAGATCAGGAACCACCTAAAACCAAGATGCCGATTCTCTTTACGGTAATTGCTAGAGGCACCACCGTCCTAGCCAAGCATGCTGCTTGCGCTGGAAACTTCTCCGAAGTTATCGAGCAGATACTGGCGAAAATCCCCCCGGAAAATTCTAAGCTGACCTATACACATTCGAGCTACTTATTCTCGTATGTGAAGGAAAACAACATAACGTATCTCTGCATTACCGATGATGTAAGCGTGTAAATAGGAGCTTAGTTAGTTTTCATTGACAGAATTGGAAAATCGAGTTAAGGGTTATGTTTGATATTATAGGATTTCGAGCGGAGGAAAACTTTCTTGTACTTGGCGGACATAAAAAACAGATTCGAACTGACATATGGCTTGGCAAGGATTTATGATGCGTTGCCTTATGGAATGAACTCGGATTTTTCTTCTTTGCTAGCGAATGAAATGGTAAGATTTTTCATTTATTTTCACTGATTTCTCGTTTTTGATGGGTTAAAATGTAAGCTTTTGATTTTTTTATAGAAACGCTACTCGGAATCCAAGGAAGTTGATGCTATGTCTAGAGTCGAGAATCAACTGGGAGAGTTGAAAGACATCATGGTTAAGAACATAGGTAAGAAGTGTTTTAGAATTTACACGTTTTGTGTATTAAATATTTTAACTGTTTACAGATGACATTGCTTCTCGGGGTGAGCGGCTGGAGCTTCTGGTCAATAAGGCTGAAAATTTAAATGCGACGGTAGATTATTTATAATACGCGTTTTTCGTGAAATTAAGATTTAAATTTTCAATCGATAATTATTATTCTTTGTATTTGTTACAGTCCGTCTCATTCCAAAAAACAAGTTCCTCACTAGCTAGAGCGATGTATTGGAGGAACGTTAAGTTCTACGTCCTGGCTTCATTAGTTGTTTTGGTAAAAAGAATTTGGACTTAAGATTTAAATTATTATTTTGAATTTGAGAACATTCCGGTAACTTTCTATTTTCATGTAGTTGGTTATATATATCATCGTGTCTATTTCTTGCGGAGGACTTGGCTGGGGAAACTGCGTTGGTGGCAGTTCTAACTCGTCTTCATCGCCATGAAAGAACTACTCGTAACCAGTCTGAACTTGAGGTCTACTCGCTCACAGCAATGAGTGGATTATTAATTTAGTGCAAAAATCGTTTTATATCCAAATAGTTTAATCATGTAGTTAATAAGGAGCTTCCCTCCACCTTTTTCTGGTTAAATAAGAAATACCTATTGTGTCTGAAGAATGAATCTTGTATTCATAGTATATTATCAAGACAATCTGAAAAACATGTCTTTCATACCAGTTAGAAGTGTTATGTTATTCTTTAAAACCTAAAAATAGCTTATTTCTAAGAATTCAGAATGTTGATGGCTACAGAATTGTGCTAACACACAATCATATAGTCTTGTTGGATTATGGATAGTTATTTATTGCCGTTAGCAAAGTTATAGAGCGTTCTTAGGATAATCTTGGAAAATCGTACGTATAAAGTTTTTTAGGCAGTTATAATTCTACTGTTTCTATTGTTCAGAGTATCGTAAATGTAGTGGAAGAATCTGTTAATCACCAGGATATCAGAAATGAAATAGCGTGCAAGTATCACCGTTTGAAACGTCTGTTATTGTTGGTAAATAGTATTTACTTCTCCGTTGTTAGTCTTGAAATATGAAGATATAGCATGTGCTCCGGGTCGATGGATTGTCGAATAAAACACATATTTCTTTCTGAATGGTTTGTAGTGTAAACAAAAGCACGCCACGAAAATAGGCAAACATGAATTAAATTACTGTAGAGAATCAACATGAAAAGTCCATTATAGAATCTCCGAGGATGATGTGAACATGACAAGGTTCACTTTGTATATTTGAATTATTAAGGAACTCATTTGAAATGAAAATTCACAGGCCATTTCTTTGTTTCTGAGTGCGCTTGTTTACCGCAGCGGTAATGAATCATCGGTCTATAGAAAAATGAGTGAATGGAGTTATTCATTGTGTGAATGGATAAAAGGCTTGTGTGAGGAAATTATTTTTCTCCACTTTCTGAGCATAAAAGGCATGAAAATAACAGAACGGGCAAACAGACAAGGTATAAAAAATTCATTCCTTTTCTGCAAAAAGTAATACGGGAACCACGAAACCTTCCACAGCAGAATATGATTCATAATTCAGTTTGTGTGATTTGTTCTTCCCAGTGGTTTCATTTTCATTCATTGTTCTTGTATACCAGAGATGCTTTAATAGGGTTCTTCTCGGATGTCTCAGATCTCACATTACTGTACATTGCCTATGGCATCTCATAATGCAGAAGCAACACACAATTTTGATTTATATACTCATCGCAATTCATTTTTTGTTTGTACTACTCGATCTATATATGGATAATAATACAGAGAGAAAGTGATTGAGTCCATTAGGAAATCAGTGCTACCCGGATGGCCTACGAAAGTTCTGTCGAAATCCTCTTCTGATGCTCGAAGCAGAAGCATCAACTCCTAAGCTTGGAGTTTGCGTCGAAACTCCTCTGCCGAGTCAGCTATTTGGTCTTTAGTATTGCTGGATTCTGGATTTCTCCTTCATCTTTCGGGATGAGAGAAATCCCGAGACGGCAGGAAGAGTCCGAGAACGACTCTGGAACACTCTTGAGGAGCAGAAAGTCCTCTCGCCTGTCAACAACACCCACTTCTTCAACAGCAACGCTCCAAATAGCATCTCCAAGTGTCACTCATGGGCACAGCCCGTACCCATTCCAACACTGAAGTTAAGACAATGTAGCAGCTTCTTCGTTAATTCACTCCGTCTCTCTGCTTATTATTCATCCTTCTTTCTTTATTCGAATCACATCCCGTATATTATTGTCCCAACTAACGAGAACTCTCCCCTACTAAAATATATTCAACAGTCGACCACAAGAGAAAGCTTTCGGTCAACATGATCCTTCTTTCCCTCTGGGCTTTCTGCTGGATTCTTTTACACTCCAGGTGAGTCACTAATCTCAATTGTACATATATCTTTATTCAGAAAAGCATATAGGTAAAATATCTTATGGTATTATTATGTTACAAGCGTGTATAATGTATTTATATATACGTTAGTGTAGAGACTTATTCGCCCTTATTTGAATATTCATTCATCATCTTCCGAGAAGAAACGGTTTCATTTCCCCCTTTCAGTCAATTGCCACCTTTGACTTTGTTCTTTACACTTTCCCCATCCTGTCAAGACTCACCACTTTCGACGAGACTTTCCATCCTTCAGTATTTCATCCATCCTCATCATTTAATTCAACTTTTTCAATTCCATCCTCCATTCCTTTCACTCATTGCACAAATCGATTGACCTACTCCTTCCATTCATCTCCACGTAGATTTATGCTAACAGATTACAATCCGCATGACGGCCTATCTCACACGCCAGGCTTATGTCTGACTCGTCCGCAAACCACATTCTGTCATGTGTATTAGTTCCATGTGTGAGCCCATACCATTTGTATGCATGCATCCCATTAACCACCAAACTAATCTTTGATATGCTAGGCTCATTTTGAAAATCCGTAATCCATTCATACCACTTGCTCTGAAATCTTGTTTTCCTAAACAGGAACAATTGAAATTAGTTCCTTTTGCTTGCATTGTGAAACTTCTGAACAACATTTATGAATTAGGAAAATATAGAAAGGGGTCTCATGTTTACCCGTTCGCAACCTTTCTCCTGACTAAAAGGATAATGTGAACTAGAACTTTAGCAGGAGCAGGAAATGATATTTTTGCCTATTAAGCTAGTTCTTCTTTTGCATTCTCAATTCATACATACTCATACATATACATGAATGGAAGATGCTATCCAAGTTAATACCTACTTACACAATCACTTATATCACACAAGACTCAAGCCAAAATTCTTTACAAGCCATTTTAAGTTGAGGGAAAGATTGTACATCTCAAGTTGATTTGATTCAGATTTGCAGAGCAATTTATTTCAAGGAAAAGCCTTTTATTCATGGTCAAAGGCTTTTTCTTACAAATCTGGAAACATGCAGTAAACAAATAAATCTTGAAAGGCACTACTATTCACCGAAATTCAGATAGTTTGGCTTCCCGTCTTTATTAGCAGCTACACACAAATGTATTATATATACACGACAAACGATACGAAATATTGCCAGCAGCGGTTTTATTTTATGCTCCAAGTCTAATGCGTAACTGGTTGAAGAAAATTCAAGTAAATTCTGCTTTCTCTCTCTCTTGTTGTTCCATTGTAAATAGGAATAGTTGCTTTATTTTCGAACTTTATTGGCTATGCTCTCCGAATCCCCTGATATCAATTTATACTACTTGTCTTACACGTTTGGTTAATCATCGTGTGAAAACTTTCTCTCTTTGGCAGACTCGTATCAGGGACAAGTGACAAATTGGAGAATGTGACTCAAACGATCGCGAAACTCCTCATGGGTTACGACATCCGTTTACGTCCCAACTTTGGAGGTGAGTTGTAATAGAGTGCATGCAAATAAGTGTGCCCGAGATGTCTTCTTTCATTCATTCATTTCTGCGAAAGGATGAACAGGAAGAAGAAGGTAGGTAGGGAAAGGTATATAATATGTAGATTGGTACCGGTGAGTAGAGAGCAAAGGAGATCGATAAGAATGTAGAGAGCATCCATGGAGGTTACTAAATTAGGTTAGCCTTGAGTCTCGGAGGATTCACTCACCGCTTTCTCTTCTTTCTCTTTAGGTGACCCACTTTACGTCGGGATGGATTTACAAATCGCAAGTTTTGATCACATCTCTGAAGTCAACATGGTAAGTTGCTTTAGAACAGAATTTCTTCCTCCGGCATGCCTATACACGCGCTCATCAATAGATACCATTACCTTTAATTGAACTCTGCACTGAGAAACTCAAGTAGTGAGACTCCCCACCGGATGGACCTCCTACAGTCATTTTTCTCTTGACAACCGTCCACACACATTACCCAATGTTCACCTCTAGGGGGTCCTTATTATTATGTAATCGATTGATTGTCCTGAGAGAGCAGAGAAAGTGTGGATTAAAATACATGCATTCGCTTCACTCTTTCAACCACCACTTTCAAGGTTCTTTCACAAGAGTCTCTCTGACTTTAAACTCACTCTGAACAGCTCAAAATGTATGTACATCAGACCTAGCTCTCAAGATGAATCACACACTTTGCTCTGGCAAACTTTTGTTCTTTTCAAACTCTTGTGCCAGCTAATTTTGCCCTGTCTAGTGAAATCCTCCTTCCTCTTTTGAGTTTCCCATGGCAGTTCTAGGGAAAGAAATATTGTAACTTCCAGTTCCACCAGACTCCCTCCTTTCTTTCCTTCACATGGTAGGAGAAAGTCAGAGAAAGCACGTCTAAAAAACCCTCACTGACTTCGTGAAGCAAATGTCCCATGTAATGCCCCATGTGTATAATTCTGGTCTCCTCCGATGACGAGATAATTATATAACTATGGAAAAGGTAAATCCTTCCGCATCGCCCGAAGGGAGCCTCTTCAAGTGTTCCTGCTCTTACTACAGATACAATACTAGCTGATCTACGTATATACCTGATGATACTTATATACATATATATGTATGTGTGTGACAAATTTGACAGGACTACACTATAACAATGCATCTTCACCAATACTGGAAAGACGATCGACTCGCTTTCAGCACAGACGATGAAGTGCTCACCCTCACTGGCGACTTTGCAGAAAAGATTTGGGTTCCCGACACTTTCTTCGCCAACGATAAAAACAGGTTTGTTTCTGGGAAAGATGTGTTCACGATTTCGTTCCTACTGATAAATTCTTTCCTCAGTTTCCTTCACGATGTCACAGAGAAGAATAAAATGGTGCGGCTTTATGGAGACGGGAGTGTTACTTATGGAATGAGGTTCACCACCACATTGGCTTGCATGATGGATCTCCACTACTATCCTCTTGACAGTCAGAACTGTACAGTCGAGATTGAGAGTTGTAAGGCGACGATGTTCAATAAATGAAACTCTCTCTCAGAGAAAGTGTTTTCTCTTTCGTGATTAATGAAACTGTACGTGGTGTTTGCAGATGGATATACCGTCACAGATGTGGTCATGTATTGGAAGGACACTCCAGTCATCGGCGTCCAGGATGCGGAACTTCCTCAGTTTACCATCATTGGCTACGAAACGAATGATCGGAAGGAGAAGCTAGCCACTGGAATTTACCAAAGACTTTCTCTTTCATTCAAGTTGCAAAGGAATATTGGGTACTTCATCTTCCAGACGTATCTTCCCTCCATTCTTATCGTCATGTTAAGCTGGGTATCTTTTTGGATTAATCACGAAGCCACGAGTGCTCGAGTTGCATTGGGTAAACCTTCAGGCGCATATTACTGCTACAATCCTTAACAAAACATCCCAACGGAAATATTTTACGTGATTTGGTTCTTGTTCCAGGCATTACGACTGTTCTCACGATGACCACAATCAGCACGGGAGTTCGATCTTCACTCCCGAGAATCTCATACGTAAAAGCAATAGACATTTACCTAGTCATGTGCTTCGTCTTCGTGTTTGCTGCACTTCTCGAGTACGCAGCGGTCAACTATACGTACTGGGGAGCTCGAGCAAAGAAGAAGATCAAGCAGAAGAAGATGGACACGCCGAATAAGAGGCAATCTGAACAGTCTTACAATGAAGAGATTATTGAGCTACAGGTAATACTAATAAATATATCCCTTAATGAGTTCTCAATATGCCCCCACAGTTCTCACGATCACTCTCGCCTCGCGTAATATTTTCAGGAGCTCCAACTTTCCCCCATCCCATCAATACGCCAGAGGAACTTTGCTTCAAGAAGTGACCCTACAATGGGGACAGCAGGTCAATCCCCAAGGTTCCCTCCAAGTTTCCGAATACATCGACCATATCACACAGCGTCATATGGAAGTGGATCAAGTATTCGATCTCACGGTCGAACTCGTCTGAAACGAGAACAGCAAATGCACCAGCCTCAACCTCAAAAGGTACTGCAGACGATAAGGAAGGGAGCGAGTGCCCTCAAAAATTCACTCCCCAGAATTCGAGATGTCAACGTGATTGACAAATATTCCAGAGTCATTTTCCCCGTCTCTTTCATCCTCTTTAATGTTTTCTACTGGTAATTACTACAATTATTCAAAACCATGTCTTACATTATTACATAATATATAGGTCACTTGGCAAAGATGATTCATTTACACGTTTATATTGCAGGAGCTTCTACTTCTTATGAGATTCGCCATCTGCCTACTATTACTAAGCAATTAGAAATAGTTGGCAGATGCCTCACACAACATTTGTACTCAACAAGGACTCAACTCCTCAACTATTTAACGAATTTATAAATATATATATGTATACATGATCCCCTCAAGAAAATTCGGGTGAACTGGGTGAATGAATGGATTTTAAAAACTTATATACATAGCCAAACTATATTATATTATCATGCATATATAGAATATACATGAATGCATTCCAGTACCACATTTATATTATGCATATTCCACCGCTATATATTAAATGCATTTATAAGTGTACTAGTTTAGACTTTATCAATACTGTACCTATTGTAATATGTAATTGGATATATATATTATTCATGAACAACAGCTTCGTACTAATACTACTATTACTACTACTGTCCTATTAATTATGCCACATGCATATTTAATAGAGAGGTGCTTTGATTGAAGACCTACTACTACTACAACTACTGTCTAATAATTGAGGTGAATGGGCGAATTATAAAGAATGAAAACTAAATACATTGTTGTTAAATACGAAGAGCCAATCAATCTAATAACTAACGTGTTAAAATTTACTTAATACTTACAAAGCAACAGAGTTTTTAATTGCTGAAGAGTTAATAAACATCATTTTTGAAATACATACATACACACAACTTGTTGAACATTATAGAAAACCCTGACTTCCCTTTCTTCTACACTAGTACTGAAGTTACATTTTTACCACGACTATTTTTGACATTTTCTATACACTCTATCTGTGCTGTGCCTCTGTTGTTCTACTTAAGAATTCTTTAATATTCAGTATTATTCCAAACAATTAAAATTGTCAATCAACCACCACCACCACCACCCCAATTCTTCTTCGTGGTCAGAGAGAGGCGACGGTCGTTCTTTTGGCGGGGGCACAAAGAGACTCTCGTGAGCAAAAGAGGAGGAGGGAAAAGCGCGGGAATTGTCCACCACCTCGGCCAATTAGAAGCAGCAGGACTGAGCTCGATCCTCTGCTGTAGTAGATCGTCGTGAGGAGTCTGATGAGTGAAAGTGGAGGAGCAACACCACCACCACTTCTTCGCCTTAAAAAATCCATCTCCCCTCGCACAACAATCGACGATTTTCGAAGAACAATAACTACAACAATTATTAACTATTCAAAAATGTTTTATTGTGTGCTTTTAAATAGGCTCTCCTCCATTATGGCTTTTTCACGCAAAAGTAAGTACCACTTTTTTTACGTTCAGTATAATATAAAATATAACCTAGTTAGTTCGTAGTAGTACTTTGCGCGTAGTAGTAGTAGTAGTCAAAGTCAAAAAAGGAGAAGTTGAAGAAAATTGGAGGTCCGCAATTTTTCCGCAGCTTCTGCGCGCTCTTGAATTCTTACCTACATTTCGAGAAATTTCGATAATTTTTACTGAATTCAGTGTTTATTTGAGTTATTGGTGATTTTGTGATCGTTACAGGTTTGTGAAGTGAGAGAATGTAAGTGTATCAAGGACAGTCTTCTGCGTTCTAAAGTCATCGATAGCATGTAATGTGAAGGAGTTTTTTGGATTTGTCTAACATCAGTTTTCCTGGAGGTTGAAAGGTATTTAATTGAAAATTCATATGAGGTAATAGATTTATACATTGTTGTATTATAACGGATAGAAATGATAACGGAGAATTGTTTAGAAGTTCTTGGGAATTACTTCAAACCATTCTCTGTTTCTTTTACACTTCTCAAGGGTATGAGATTTTAACCTTGGTTTGCTTGTTTTGCATTAATACTGAACTTGAAGGATGTCGCTAGTCACTACTTTTTGCAAATCATTGTTTCAAATATGCATTATTCTGCTTTTGTGAGTCTAACAGACTGTGAGTTTGTGTGTAGTTGCTGTATTTTTGATGGCATGATTTACAGGAAAACTTATAATGGAAGAAGTAGAAGACGGAGAAATCTTAGATGGTCAAGAAGGGCAGCTTAGTCAGATTAGCCAGTCTTCTCATGATGAAGAAGCTGATAAAGTTCAAAGGGCTATTGTTGGAGGTGAAGATAGAGACGGGGTGCGTACTCAGAGAAGGAAAAAGAGAAGGTTTAGACAAAGATATCAAGGTGGAAATAATGTTGAAGTCCATGAAGACGACGACGAAGAGGAAAACGAATACGGTCGGGACGCTCGACACCGACGTCCAAGACAATTTAATCATGGAAGTCCCCGCTCTAGATGGGATTTATCACAAAGAAGGTATCAGTTTGATCGAACTAATAATACACAGCCTAGGAGGCATCGAATTGTTCATGGTAAGCACACATGTTGGGAGACGGGATTTCGTCATTATAGTGATGGAGGAGAAAAATCATGGAGAGAAAAACGAAGACATTTTTCTGTAGAAGAAAGGTCTCGGAGAAACAGAAGCTATTCGAGTGGATCTCATTCAGCTAGTCATGGGGCCAAAAATCGTAGAAAATCTTTACACGCTTCTCCCGAAATCGGTACAGTAAATTATATTTTATAAATAATTATGTCACTGATTATGTATAATATCTAATTTTTATATCTCAGGTACAGAGCAGCGTCGAATCCGAACTCCTAAGAAAAGAAACACTCGTCAAGTTTCGTATGATGCTGCATCACCTTCAGGCTTAGTCATAACATCGTTACCCAGTCAGAGAAAAACCCCAAAGAAGTCAACTAATCGTAATGGCAATAGTAAAGGGAACAATCAAGGCAAATCGATGAATTTGGCAGAAGTTGCGAAAGAAAACACAGATGTGCCACATTCTCCAGCATGCAGTAATAAATCTCCGTCGTCTTGCTCTCAAGTGGTTGTAGAAGAGGATGAAGTGATTGTTTTACCTATTGAGCCGAAAGATGTACCCTTAATTGATTTAGTATCTGATGGAGAAGGAGAAAATTCAAGTAGTAAAGATGAATTGGTGACCGGTTCAGATAGTCGTAATGACGATGGGGAAACTGCAACTGACAGTGCTCATGATTCTTGGGGACCTAAAGACGATGATCAAGAGCTTATAATTGAGGATTCTGCTGAAGTGTCGCAAAATATGTCTAGAATAGACAACTGTTTTATACCTACGTTCCAAGAAATTCCAGTGGAACATGAAATTCAGGTCTTGACTGATGACAACGTAGTCCCTGCAACTGTCCCAACCGAACCTGTTCAAGACGACTCAGATTTAATGGAACTAGAACTTCGGCGAGTTGCTTTAGAAGGCTTACTGAACCGAGTTGTTGGAAAAAGTACCACTGCACCAGTAGCAGAAACAGAGGCTAATCAGACGGTGATACAAGTAGAAAAATTAAGGGAAGTTGTCGAAAACTTCGTTGCAGAAAGAAAAAAGGATAGTAATCAACCTTCGAACGAAACTACAAGTGATAATCAGGTGAGCCCAGTAACGACAGTGCCAGTAATAGAAGCTGGTAAAACGTCTGCCACTTCTGTCAGTAAGGATAAGGAAAGTCAAGTACAAGTAGTATCAGAACCACTAGCTACAAAGTCGGCTCAAGCAAGTACAACAGTGGAAGTACCTGTATCTGCTGCTTCTGAAATGGAAGTGGACGAGGAAAACGAAGATGAATTGGAACTCATTTTGTTAAGGCAAAAATTATTGATGGACATGAAAAAGAAAGAAAAATGTTCTGTATCCAAAGATGCTACATCAAAGCCGAAGAGTCCGAGCCCCTCAACAAATTCTCCACCTGTATTCAAAAATGCTACATCAAATCCGAAGAGCCCCAACCCCCCAATAAATTCTCCACCCGTATCCAGAGATGCAACATCGAAACCGAAGAGTCCCAACGCTCAAAAGAATTCTCCATCCCACAATCCATCAACGAAACCAAGTACGCCGTTGACATCTCCAAATACTATTCCTGTGTCTCAGCCTCCCGCAAAATCAGAAGCTGCGGTAGCAACTGCCATTGAAAACTCGAACTTGTCTCCATTGAATGTGATAACATCCCCAAAAACAGGTAGTACAAGTTTGAAAAGATCAGTCCAAGTTCTGGATTCAACTTTAGCGCTCAACATGAAGTCAGGCTTCAATTCCGGATACAGAAAACGGAAGAAAGTAAATCGTACTAATAACGATATGTATTCCATAAAGAGGGCCATCGTCGAGCCTTATTCGAGCCAGAGACCTGTCAAGGATCCATTTACACTCACAAGAATCGTTGAGGACCCTTATTCCATCACACGAACTATTATTGATGCTCCCTATACCATGATGAGAGCCATTGACGATCCGTTTACTATTAAAAGGACTGTCGTTAATAATCTTGTCCAGTCTCCCTTTAAGACGCAGTTCGGTAAGTGTGATCACCGTCAAGTTCAACGTAAGAGCGACTCTTCGAAACAGGAACGCATAGTAATTTCCGTACGACCCAATGATACCAGTGAAGATGAAGATGAGACGTCTGATGTTGAATCTGTGGTTCCAAACAATGGCTTTAATCCCCCTGCTACTTCAGTTCCTGTCCAGCTTTCAGAATCATTTCACACGTCATTAGATACATTTTTAAGAACTGTTCGAGAATCAGCTTGCAAGTCTCAAATGAATGCTGGAAATCCTGCTTCTGCAAACCCCCAGAGTGATATTGCAGGACCTTCATTACCGCCAGTATCAGTAGCACAAACAATAGTAACTAAGGATGTGGAACCTATCTCTCCCAGATCAGGCGGTGACTCAAACGCATTAGAAGAAATCCGTCGGTCACAGGCCCAATGGTTGGAAATCGAAAGTGTAGCTACAACAGATGATGATCTTAGTGAAAGCGAAATGGTTCAACCTCCAGCCGATAAAAGTCGTAAGGATGTAACTGCAATGTCTAATGAAGATAATACAAATAGTCCTAGCGCTAACTGTCCAAACAAAAAAGTAAATGCAGAGATTAACAGCCAACCGTCTTCCAAGCCTGCTGATAGTGTTCGTAGTGATGTACTCCAGAATAGCAAGGAAACTGCAAAAGCTAAGATGTCTCCAGATGATACTCCGAACAATGATCTTAATCAACTTAATGAATTGCCATTATCAAAGACTGAAGGGGATGATGGTGCTACCTCTGTTACCTCTACTGTTTCTAGTGTACCAAAACCAGCCCCAAAAATAATTAAGAGAGCTAAGGTTAAGTTGGCAAAGAAGCGTCCTTCGGAAAATCAATCGACAGCTCCAAAACCAGGTCCAACTGCCGCTGCTGCTGCAACGAGGAAACTTGATGCTGCCAAGCTGGTAATAGGATATTATTGTCTTGTTTCTTTTTTGTGAAATTTTAATCTAACAGATTTGATTTTATCAATAGAAACAGCAAGAAATTCAAACCCGAGAAGAACTACGTTTACGGGAACGGCTACTCCGGTCAGCACTTCAACGGAATGAAGAACGCCTAAAATTGTCCAGTAAAGAAAATGAACTCGTGAAGTTGAGGTACATAGTAGCTGTTAATCTGCTCAATTAATTGCAATAAGTAGTTAAATTTTGAATTATAATATCCCAACAGAGAAAGAGTTAACGTATTGATGGGAGAAGCTCTGAGCAAAATGAATACTCATGGTGAGAAAAAGAAGCGCAGTGTGATTTTGGCGAAGAAAGTGGATGAGCTACGGCAGCAGCTTATTATCGCCGAGAAAGCGTTGGGGAAAGCTAATGAGCAGAGTCAAGAAGTACGAAGGGAAGTTCTTAGTACCATAGACGAGGCATTCAAAATGCGTTCAGTGGCTGCTAAGTTGAGTTTGGAGTGCCGAACTTTGGGTATCAAAATTTCAGGGGACAAGTACGTGTTGCCGAAAACTGGAGCAAAGGAGTTAACTGAGAAAATGAGATCTATTTACCGCAACAGTATGGATGGGAAGGATCTAGATGTCAGGAAAGGACTTAAGTCAGCTTCCAAGGAAATTTACAGAGCGTGGCTGTCAGAAGAACCTACTACTGATAAAGCTGCTATTAAGTAAACTAGGTGTTAGTTAATAATTTCGTGTTTTTATTAATTGAGATATCTTTTAAATTTCAAGTGACCAAGAAGCAACCACGGAGTGTTCCAAAGAAGAACAGGCAGTGAATTTTCGTGTGAAGAAGTTCCTTCTAAAGTATGATAGGAAATTGTGCCTTGCTGTTTCACCGAGATATCACCCGTACAAGTCGTTCTTTAGAACTTCGAGATTAGGCGATGGGTGAGAGAAACAATATATTAGGTTCCCATTCTGATAGCGCTGAGCTGCATATTGGGCTTTAAAATGGGCTTTTCTTACTTTTCAGTTGGAAAAATGAGCTAATCGTCTGTAAGTTCTTGTTCTCCAAGGTATGTTCAAAACCTTCTTGTGCATTCCAACATCTTGAATAAATTAAAGGAGCACAGAGGTAAGTTTCCTGTAGAGTAGAAAACCTCCCGATCTACTAATTTAAACTTCAACGGCCCCAGTTGAAGTGGATCTTCACTACCTTTAGTTACTTCTTTACTACCTACGACGAAAGTGCATAATATCACGTGAATCAGTCAGTGCTTAGGCATCAACGTGGTGTCTACTTAACCTCTCTTTTAATTTATGTATAATTTAATTGCAATAACGTCTTTATTTTTAATTAGCTAACTTCGTTTCTTAGTTTGTACATTTGTCTCTGATGTCACTTATGCAACTTTTAACTTGCAAGTCAGGGATGTGAAGACTGACGTCTCTTAATGGATACATCTGTGATCCTTGTTTATTTTTTTCTTAAGTTTTGCGTTTTTTGTTACCATTCTTGTAGGTTAGTACTGTATTTCTTGCTTTATTTTTGTACGAGAATCAGTAGTTAGATGAAGAATTAGGGAATATTGCGTAGTATTCGGTGTAATCAGTCTACAAAGACTTAAGTGATAAACTAAATTTCTGAAGTCGAAGAATCCAAAATTAATGGTCAGTTAAGAAGCTACAAACCAAGAGATATTTCGTGTGGAAGTTTTAAAGATAAAAAGTGTTCATGTCGTCGGCGGATGCAGATGGCCAAAACTGAAAATACGCTTCCACTTCCTCGTCAGCTCTCAGATCGTTAACTTTGTGAACAGTGATAACTAAGTGATATAGTTAACCAGAACAGAAGAGGCGCCGAAGATTACAAATCGAGTTTACTCATCATCTCGGGAGATTGTTTGGAGGACTGCAGATGATATATTTCTATGTGTCCCCGTAATTAATTAAAAAGCTCCATTGCTACATCTGACATGTATGTACAATAAGCTATCAATAAAAAATTCGCAATATTTTTATCAGAATCCGTCTTATCTAATAACTTTAATCATCATTTTTTTCGCATCTGCATCTGCAAATTTGAAGACATAGAAGACATTCACATAGTTATCGAACGCATTGCTTCAGTAGTAGTTTATTATAGGTCGTCCACTAACACCCTTAGAGGCTCTTATGTCTAGTCATTTGCACTTTCACCAAAACTCAAGTTTACTTTGTGGCTTTACTTTAATCCATAAAGACTTTATTCACACGGGTAGAAGACCTGAGCAGAAATAAATCATACGCTCTTAGGTTAGGTTTATTTGGAACATCTTGTTGGTTGGAACATTGTGCCATTGAGTTGTTTGAGAAAACACCAAAATATTCACTCATTTACAGTATGTTTAAGGCAAGGAATATAATACAGAGTGTACTAAGACTGGAGAACAAGAAATCGTTAAGATTTTAAGCAGAAACAACCATCGTCTTCAAACTCATTTCTGATCTTTTCTATTTTCGCGATCCTTTATCCATGTGCGATCCCAACGACTTGTTTCTCACGCTGTCAGAGCAATCTGAATCCCCTGGGAGTTTTGGTAAGATCAAAAGTAAACTATTTCCTCTTCACAGCAGACTTCACGAAGGATCATTCTTTGGCCAACATCTTTTGTATTTTTGTAGTTTTACGGCTCACTTGAATCTGCACATCATCACAAGAGTGATTTTCTGGAAAACGTAATGATTTTCTCCACAAATTCTTAAAATCAGGTTCATAGTTTCGATAAAGTACAAACAGACTCACTATACTATCTCTCAAAGCGAGTTCTTGTCATCAACATGGATTTTATTATTATTTCGAAGTCTGCCTTATATGATTTTGAAGACCATCGTGTGAGTGTGTGTAAAAGGTATTTACGCCTGAATTTCTTCCGAACACACTAATGAACCGTGATTTATGATTTACTCTACCAACCAATACACATAATACACATTTCTTAGTAAGATTCGCCGGGAATAAGATCGCAGTACCTAGTAAAAAAAGGGGAAACCTGGAAATCATGTTGCAAAGTCAGCAGTATGAAAAAACAAGCGTAGATGAATGTATAAGACTTCTATTTTTATCATAGGTGATTGCTCTTTACTTTAGAAAGGTTTATAAGTTCAGACTGTGTGTCAAAATCTATATTTTATGCATTTTAAAAGTTGTAGGACTTCATATGCCTTGCCTCCTCCTTCCATCCTTATACACACACACACACACATCATAGCTAAACAACCTTGACTGCGTTATTTGGGCTTCGCGAATCCATGTCATGTTGCAAGCAGCCCATATGATGATGGAAAGTACAAGAACAAGAACATTCTTTCATACGTGAAAAACAAAATTCATCCGTGGGTTTCACACGGTTATGTCTTTAGATATTTAGATTCATTTTATCTTTCAATCCTCGAAACTTATCTTCACATCGTGAGTTACGTGTAGGTGGCTTTGTGTTTCATCTAGTTCCAGTCATACGTGTAATACTTTAATATCAAACTGTTCCGTATGTCATGAAATGATAGTTCACTTCCATTTGGGGCAATTGTAGACAACTTGTTCCGCAGCAACTCGCAACAGACGTAGTAGTAGTAGTAACGCGTTATACAGCTAAACTTTCATGTTTAACCTTAAACTTAAATCTTAAGCATTCTTATGTGGTGTATAAATGTATTCATTCAAGGGTAGTTTGTTAACAGAGAGACTTCTGTACAATTCCACGTTCCAACGAAGAAGAACACTCGTCCAACACAGGATCACATATATATAATGTCTTGCTTTTACCCAACCCAGCTTAGTTCTACTCTGAAATCCTTCTCAGTCAGACACTCTAGAACGGGAAAGTGAGATATAATAACTTGGCGTTCAATTCTGAAGTTGGCATTATTTGTATACCAACCAACGTTACCTTTAAAATCTTTAAAAGTAGAGTTCTTACATAAATTCATTGAAAGTATTTAATTTCACGAGAGAAGAAATAGAAAGTATTCTAGTGCATGAGAACTCTTATAATGCCAAAATCAGTGGTGGTGTCAACGTGTCTCATCCTAGGAATCTTATTGCTCGAAATCTGCTCTACTGGAGCGTTATGGTGTGACAGGAACCCACCTGGAGTTAATGTTCCACGGACGACAGGTGATCATGGATTCAAAATTGTTATTAGTGGAGATCCGGACAAACCGGACAAGTACATACCAGGAGCTCAGTACACAGGTACGTGTGTAATTCTTTTTTGTTTCCATTTCCAGTGTGTAAAAAAGGTTTTTCTACCCCGTCAAGTAAAATGCATGGTAAAAGTGTTTGAAAAAGGCCTCCTCCAAATATATTATGTACTCGTAGTCGCACAAGCAAGAGAGCCAAATTATTATTTTTTAAGCGGATAAACTACTGCGAGGAAAGTTCTTGTACTCAGTGACAACTAAATTAAACTGAGAGTAAAACTTATCACTCGGAACATAATTCAAATTAGGTGTTAGGAACTTGGGAATGGAAGACGAAGCGATTCAGAGGTGCTAACACATAACTTGAGGAATCTTTCTCCAGAAACTTTTCTTTTCTAGACTTATATTCACCGTTGTCGTCGTCGTCGTCAACCATGTTAATAGTGAATAATGGGGAGAAGACAGATCTCAGGATGGAAAAACATCCTCTCTGTCTCTCTCTCTCTCTGTCTGTGCATTCACAAATCCAGAGCGATCCTAAAATTTTGCTAAATCTCAACCATTTCCTCGAAAGCAGGAAGGGCTGAATGAACAAGCCACTGGATAAATCGTGGCTAAGACGAAGTCACCTCAGTAAATCTTCCAAAGGCTCATCAACCATGTCATAACATCTGGAGAAAATTTATGATCACTAGAATTATGTAAATCTCCTTCAATCAATAGGCTTTTCATATTCTGAGCAGATATCAACACCCTTCCTTCACTTTGATTGCTTTCTCCTTCATTTCTACTCATCAAATTCTCCTTTCCTTCAATTTATTGCGTCTTTCCAAAACTTTATAACTCATTCTTACAAAAAATTCGACCCAAATTTAATTTCCATAAAATATAGTTCATATGGAGCCACGCAAGAGAACCAATATATTATGTATGTATGTTATATAGGTAGACTAACCTGAACAATATTATTGTATGTTCTCATTGACGTACAACTTGGAAACTTTCCCTATCACATTCAATTGCGTCTACATCTCTGTATTCACTTATTATATGAATGATGTAGTTGCGTAAAACTAAAACAGTTCGTAATCAACATTAAATATTACAAATTCCATCACCACCCTCACTTTAAGATTTATTGAAATCTCTCTCTGAACTCGAACCTTCTTCGGCGAGTACACAAATCTTTTAGTTATCCTTGCAACAACCAATTAATTCATGTTCACATATAATTCAAACATTCAAACAAATTAATTTATTCACATCAATTACAAATTTACCATACATACTTATCGGTTTGATTTTTGCCCGTATATACACACAAGTCACTATAATACTACCACTGATGAAATGATCATTATATAATGCTTGCTTGGAAATATTAAATGAATTGAATGGATATCTATCTCAGAATGATATATTTCATTTAACTACACAGCCATATCGATTCATTATATCGAGTGTCTCAATTTATATCCTATCTATATCCTTATGTACTATCCCACATCTCCTTGATAAGCCCCTTACTAATAACTTTAATTCTCAAGATAAACTCCCCATCTGGTGCAAATATTTCCTACCTCGAGTGATTGATCTGCATACTATAAAAAGGTTCTTCTGTTTGTGTGTAGTCGTTAGCTTATGTCTATGTAACACATTTTTGAGTTATCATCATCTCCCAGAAATTACTACTAACTAACAACATGTGGTGGAACCAATGTATTATTATAACTCGTTTAAGGCGTAGCATTTTTTATCCTTGTCTTGATGAAACTCGCAATCTCGATTTAAACTTTACGCTCATCCGCTTGATTATGTAGTTGTACATTATACCAATTGAAGAAATGTAAAGTATATATTATACTCACACGGCCGAGAGTTACATATAATACAAACATGCATGTATACGGATACGGGTAGGAAATACATGTATACGGAATTTAAGACGACACCCACGAAGAAAACTAAACTTACTTCGGACTAAATAATTGTATGAAGTGTTGCATTTCCCACAAAGCAGATAATACTTATGTGGAGAGACTTCAACACAAAACTAGTTTTAAATTAAATAATATATACAGCTTCTTATTTCAGCGGAAGTTTTTGACAGATGAGAAAGTTAGTACCGTTCACTCGATCTCCTTTCTTTCGAATGCATTTCTTCATGTTTCTCTCTCGGGTGTATTTCACGACTTGAAGATAATTTAGTACACACACCGAGAGAGTCTACACCGCACGTGAAATAAAATCCTGAAATAATGTATAGCTTATTATAGAAGCGTGTGCAGCTGCTGAGAAAGATCAGACGTTCCATTAAGATATCACTTTCATCAGCATTTTATCGTTCTTCCGTTGTTTGTTCTCCTTTCGTCACGGTAACTATCGCTTACCTTCCAAACTAATCTGTCTTTTGGTGGTGCATATTATGTACCTCCAAATCCGATGATGATAAGACCACTTAATCTACACACACATATGCACATACTGGTGGTGATGTGCAATCTCCTAGAGAATTTGAGATGAAACTTCCAGTCCCATTTCCTTACTGCATTGACCATTATCTCATACACTCGCGTTCTTTTCCGGTGTTCTTGCAAATAGCAGTCTCCTTTGCTAATAGACTCTCTTTAGGATATCTTTTGGCCGTACCAAAGCGAATAAGAGGGAGTAAACGGTCTGTATGTGTGCAGTGCACACACAAGTAGTACCACATTACCCTCATATGCGAAGAACCTTGCTGACATAATAATATTCCTTCCTTTTCTACTATCACAAACTAGGAACTTAATTTTCTAACCTTGTTACAGATTACGCGAATATTTGACTCAGTTTTCAAGCATTACAAGTTACACGTAAATACCCTTCATCGACAATTCCACAGCAGATATACTTTGCGGCTTTAACTGAGGACGTGACTGTGGTTTTACCTCGGTGGATGAAAGCCCATCTCTTTAAGTCCACCATATATGCAGTGTGTAGCGTTATTGTGTAGCCCTTTCAAAATCACGCCTATATCAATACGAGACTACTACGAGAAGGAGAGTTTGGAGATGTCTCATGAGGGCAATTTGCGGCTTAGGGAAGAATAAGAGAAGCTTCCTCTTAAGCATTTATAAGAGACTCCTTCAATTCCAATCTTAATATCTTGGCACTCAATCAACTCTCCTTAAGAAACTGGGGGATTTAGTCTCGGTAAATTAACGCAAATATACATTAACTTGACAAAGTCAATTAACTCAGTTTCATGTTATTTGCATTTCAATATGTTTCTTGCTAATTTAATTAAAAACCAATAGACGATTTCAAAATGTTTCCTCCTTCCAAGCCAAAGTCTCATTTCGTTCCACCACGCACCGTAAAAGTCCCAAAGCTCACGGCGCATTCTTCAGAGTAACCTCTGCGAAAACATTTTTCAGACCAAAAATAAATCATTCCTTTCCTCATCGTGTGTAAAATTACTTTATTAAATTGTACACACAAGTCCCATCTCAAAAATTAACGATCAAAAGCAACAACAAGACAACAACATACTTCTTCCGAATAACCCAATGCAGAATCAGACACACAGAATAAAAGAAGAATTAAAGTTGATTTAAACCGAGTGTTTTCAGACACAATCGAGTAAATATTTTATGGTTTATT